>Ga0126342_10013266_pt1 | contig 14624 bp, 11 predicted proteins | sample Cyp1metagenome_FD_92528 | JGI IMG/M metagenome (GOLD analysis project Ga0126342, IMG submission 92528) | Coral microbial communities from Lord Howe Island, Old Settlement Bay, Australia - Cyphastrea 1 metagenome | ecosystem: Host-associated > Invertebrates > Cnidaria > Coral ... | reverse complement strand
CAGCCTATAAAAGAAGCCATTGCTGCGGCCGTGGGGTGCTCTTGCGCCATTGCGGTGGCCTTGTGGTGGCGTTTGCCTGCAGTGTGGGCGTGGCAAGGGTTCAAGAAAGACAGGATCCACACCGGCCTTGGCGAAGGCCAGGGTCGGCGGATATATATTTACTGTATAGTATTATTTTTTGGATCTGATTTGATTTCATAATACAGTAGATGAACCAACAGATTAATATGCTTCATTTTTTGTTGCTTCCATGGAGAGGTCCCCGCCTTCCGTACATGGCTTTGTTTAAACATAGGGCATTCCCCCAGACAATTCAATGCTTTGTTTCTAATCATTTTCCGCACTAAAATAGCTATTTTGGGGTACCCCCACATTCTTGATCCCTTGAGAATCTCTGAGATATCGGTAAATACTTGAAATCTTCATGGAAGCCACAGATTAAAAATCCCCAGGTCTTAGGTACCGGGGACCAAGGCATCGGGATTTCATACGCAGGGCACCAGCCAGACCAGAGTATACCTTGCTCTTCAGCTTCCAGCTACAAGATGCAGCGATCCCTGCCATGCGCCATGTGAAACGCACCTTGGTGTGATGGCCATTGGTCAATGGCAGCTGGGGCGTTTTTTTTTCATAGCATTCCCCGAATAGGTAGAACAGTTGGACACTTGGAAACTATGGAGGAAACATCATCGAACTAACATCCTGGAAGCATTGTTCTATCTTTCTGGGGAACCCTATAAGACATGGTCTAGAAGTCTAGACACTCTTGCATGACTATGTACCTCTATCGTGGCTAAAAAGGGCTGTGTTTCGGCCGAGCATATCACCAAACAGACAACGTTAGGAACACCACTGCTTTCCTGAAGGACTCAAGATGATGGGTCCGTTGTGTTAACTCATATGAACTACTTAGATTTGCTGAAGCTGATGTTTTATGTTCCCATTGGCAAATCCTATAGGACTGGGAATCTGCTGGGAATGGCGCTTTTGATTTGGGACTCCTTTGGCGCAAATCCAAGACCAAATGGATTGATTGAAATCCTTTAGGTGATACCTCGGCACTACCCCCCCCCACAGCCTGGGATTACCATCCCAGCTATAGCCTGTTTTTTTGACAGAAGTCAAACACAAAGCTTTGCATACTGTTGCTTTTGAAGACTATAAAACATTGACTCACTTGATCCATACCCGAAAACGACAAGTTTGCGTGTGTTTGTTCGAGGCTTTGGAGTTTTCAGATGAAACCAGTGCAACAACATAGGTAGCTCATTTCCCCAGAATTTGGGTGTACGGTCATTTTTTCAAGACTTGCGTTGGGTTGCATGTAACCAAGAGCCACCTTCCTTTTCGTGCACCAAATTTGACCTGTATAGGTATGTTGTTTAGCTGACAATCTACCAAGGTTGAGCTAATAGGGATGATAACCATTCCAGGGAATCCCAGGGAGATCTCCATGTCATCCGTCACCAAAGGCCACAAAGGGGCCACTAAAGGCGCCAGCACGCCTTGGAAATGGGACCACGTTACCTGCCGTGTGCTGTCTCGTGTGCTCAGGTCTCGTGGCGCTGTCGCAACTTGGTGGACATCTGTCGCTTCCTTTCATGCGGTGTGACCCCAACGTTAGCGAATTTTATGCGCCCATCCTGTGGTGATCCTGACCGTAGTCGCTCCCCGTTCGACTTTCTTAGATGCTAAAGGGTTGACCCTGCAAACATGGGGATTTCCAGTGCAGGTGAGAAAAAACTGGGAACCGGCTGGTGGTTTTTCAATCCCTTTTGACATGATGATTTGATGACTCCCAGTTTCATCAAAGTATTTGCCTATATTTTCCGGCGTTTGGGGATGTCCAAAAAATGGCGGCGCAAACTTCGCCAAGACCATGAACGAAAGAACGTCATCGCAGCTCCTGCCTCAAGCCGCGTCATGTACGTGACTTCTGCCAAGGCAAAGAACAAAATTAAAAAAAAACAGCATGATGTGGGAAAACCCAAGGATAAACCATCCCATTAAGCGACCATGACTGGGGGTCATTTTACATGACCTCTATTTGAGGGTATACCGAAGAATTAACCTCTATTGGGGATGGTACCCATTGAAACAATCAAAGAAACATGTTTCACCCTGTCCACAGAACAGGCTGAACGCGTCCCGCAAGCATGGCCGAAGGCGACAGCGCAAAGATGAAGACGCATGTGCTGCTGCTGGGCTCGACTGGGCATGGAAAGAGCTCCCTTGCGAATTTGCTGGTGAATCCAACCTTGGATCATGTTTGGGAGAAAAGCACCGTTGTGGGAGAAATCCGCGAGTCATGCACTCGCCAGTGCAGCCTCGGAAGCTCTGGGGAGGAAGTCGTCATGGACACACCTGGGCTGAATGAAAGCCACCAGAAAGACTTGCCAAATATGATCAACGTTGTGAAAGAGGCACACAAACTAGGCAAAGCCCATGCCATTGTGCTAGTCATGAAGATTGACTCACGACTGGACCAAAACTACAAGGACACAGTCCAGTACTACTATGACTTGTATGGGCTGGAAGCATGCTCATCTAGTTTGGTCCTGGTGCTCACCAATTTTAGGCACAAGGATAAACAATATGCAGGAGATAAGGGTCAAGCAAAAATCGAAAAGATCGTCAAGCAAAGCTCAGATGATGTCAAGAATTTCTTGGGCCTCGAAGAAAGTCCTGAGGTGTTTTGCATCAATTCTCGACCCGAAGACGAAGAGGATCTCAAGGTTCAACTAGAAGTTCGCGAGAAGATTCTCAACTGGGCCAGATGCAATCTTTGCCCAGCAAAACTGCTCGACTTGAAGGTTCCAAAGACAGCTGCGGTTAAGCAGCGGCATGCAGAGGAGGCAGCTCGCCTAGAGGGCTCCATTGACTTCAAGAAGAAAGAGAAAGCACAACTCGAGAGTTTTCCACCGGCAAAGGTGAAACAGTATCAGTACTTGAGCCGTGGTATAGAAAAAGCAGACAAAGACATCAATCGTCTTTCGGCAGAAATCGAAAAGCTTGACACCAAGGAGTTGGTGCCGATAGCGCCCCAAAGTTTCACGACGGCGGAGGTAGGTGCGGGCAAAGGTGGCAACGGATATGGCTGGATATTCCCCTTCTCTCATCCAGTGCCAATTCGTAAAATCAGAACAGGTGGGTCCGACATTGGCATGGTCAGAGTGACCATCAAAAGGCCGACAGACTATACTATACAGCTGAGGTGATCTTCCAACGGAAGTACGGCGAGTGGTTGCCATCCTTGTTTCGAGGGCCTGGCACACTCACCGCCGAATGCCTTGGGTACAAAAAAGAGGTCTACCAGGCAGAGATTAAAGACAAGCGGGACATAAGAGAGAAGCAGCAGAGGTTCAAATGTGAAGCGCTTGAGAAGATGGCGACCATTGAGGCGGAGTACGGCAACCTCCCGCCCAACATCAACGTTGAGGATCGGCTCTTAAGCTTGGAGGATGAAATCAGAAGCCTGAAGACAAGAAAGGCAGAATTGGAAAGCACACACTTCATCAGCATCGAAGAAGCTGAAAAAGAGGCGCAGGATTTGTTTGCACAAAGCAAACTCTAAAATTCAGGCAGGGTTCACGTTCCCTTCTTGCAGCCTTCATTGGCTGGCCAAAGGTCATGGCCATTTGGCTATTTGGCCATTTGGTCATTTGGCTATTTGGCTGGACGTTTGGAGGAAAGCAGATTTTGAGTCGTAGTGCGATTTTTTTGAGGGTATGACGCTGGCAAAAGAATTTTGAGTCAGCGTTGAAAGACAGTTGCACAGAATGCCATCCCTGGCAAAAACAGCAAGCTGGGCGAGTCTTTGCTGTGCACCCCGGCATGCTACACATTGGCTATGACTCAATATTTAGCACGCCAAAGTTGGACACTTAGGACAGCAGCCACTCAATACTCCTGAAGTATCCTGAAGTACCCTCTGGTAATTTAACATAGCTATGGAAAATCACCATGATTAGTGGGAAAATCCACTATAAATGGTGATTTTCAATAGCTATGTCCATCTGACTATTGAATGTCCAGCTGTCAGCCACCCATCTGACAGCGCCAAGGCATGAAATCGGCCATCTACTGTTTCTCGTGGCAAGGGGATCGGTACCGCGTCGGCACGGGAGATGTGTTGGGATGTTGCGCCAAGGATGGGCCAAGGGTCACTTACTGAAGATGTGTTTCAGATTGTTGTGGGGCATCAGCATCATCAGCATCATCAGCATTATCAGCATCATCATGATCACAATGATCAGCCTCCATGCCCGGCCTCCGAGGAGCAGTTTTCCTGGGGCTTAGCAGTCACTGATCCTACCAGCGACTATGGTCATTAAGCTATTGATTACATCTATAAATGGATTGTAACATATTGTAACTATGGTTATCCAATCTATAGAACTTGGGTATCCAACAAAAATAGAAAGGGAATGGGTGGCTGCCCTAAGCATCCAAAATCTGCAGAAATTGCGTCAACAATGATATGTGATCGATCTTTTACAATGGGTATAAACTCCGGATCAAAAACGCATTTACCTTCACCACTTGGATTTGCATCCCAGTTGGTATGTGATTGATCCTTCCCATTACCCTCCGGTAATCAAACATAGAACATCATAGAACATCCACCATTTCAAAATATTTTTTTCCAGCTATAGAATGTTATAAACCTCCATTTAGTTTGGAGATTTTTCAGTCCTCACTTTTCCATTCCTTTTCCCACCTTGAGGCCATCATCCTGCGACCCCATGGCTTTCTGGGCGCCGCCATGGTGGCCATCGTGCGCTTCGTGCAGAGCCATGCGGCCGCACCGTGGCCGGTGCGCTCTGAGGGCAGCAGGGGCTCAGCCGTTGGTAGGTTGAAGTCCTCTACAGTTATGGTCATTTATTAGTTATAACTGGTTATAAATGGGATTATACATTCTATAAATGGGGTTGTCAGTACTTATAACTGGTAAAGGGCCATAACTGTAAAGTTGGGATGTAACTAGTCAAAATCTGTAAACATTGGATACGAATTGATGCAATTTCTTTGATGACTTGAATGGAACCTATCGGATTTCGGGGTACAAACCAACATTATATAGGATGTCACAAGAAGTGGAGAATCAAAATCTGGGAAATCATTGGTGAAAGAACACGAGATCACGAATCACGGCAGTAGTCTTAGGTAGTTGAGGCAACTAAAAGCACAATATCTCCAGGAAATCCAATATACTTAAATTGGGCCCAAACTGGGATGGTTTACTTTAGAGCCAGCCAGGGCCAGGGGGTTCAAGTTTATACGTTTGATCCATACCCTCCCCAACCGGTTTTGTAACCACCTTTTCTGTAGATCAAGTACCCGTTCCTTCTAATTTGTATCTTTTGGCAAACGCAAAACTTATGAAAAGTTGAAGATCTGAACATTTTGAGCAGAATAAACATAGAATATCTTATATAATATGTTCCACATTTTTTTCATCCATGCAAAAGGTGTCTGTCTTTTAACTGTAGTGGTTCCGGAAGACATTCCCTGCTGGATGCAGGAGACGATCGTTCGATCCATGGCGGAAGCAGAGACTTGGAGCAAACTCGCCTCGATGGGTTAATGTTTATTTGTTTTGACTAGATTAAGGAACATAAAAACAATACAATATTATATGAATTGTATGTATATAAATCGATACATATACATGTATAATTATATGGGGTATATTGTAAGTGAAACTATGTGGGAAGTATCAGTTTTTTTTCGCCTTTTGAAGGGTATGCAAAATTGTCGTGGGGAGGGACAACAGCAGGTACCCCAAGGTTGGTTAGCTTTATATACTCAAGTTGGCAAACAACAACTTCTGGTTCCCTACATTTCTCCACAAATTCCATTGGTTATGTATTCATTTACTGATTTTATAGTGGCGATTGGCTATCCCCAATGTCATGCCTTGACATCCTTTCAGTGTCCAATGTCCACCTCCTGGGATGAGGCATATCAGACAGAATCAGACCCATGATTTCTCCTTTCCCTCTAATTTCAGGAGTACGGCTCAAGGGGGATCTTTGGAATTTCAGAATCTCTGTATAGAGTTAGAAAATGTGTTTCTAGAACTTAATGAAACTTAGATTCTTGAAAGAGCAACCAAATTTGCTCACTTCATTTTATGCTTGCCTCATTTTAGAACCCATAGTTGATGTGACTCCATATCATCCAATATCTACGGAATTGTGTTTCGAAGATGAACCATCTACGGGTTGTTTAAAGTCGTTTACCTATACATGAAAGGGTGGTCTTGGCGATATAATGTATAGATATGTCTAATGTGCACATACAATCATATCTAATCAATCATTATATACATATCATATAATATATAATATCATATATATATATGTATACACGTTTTATGCATATATATATTATATATATACAAAGTGTACTTGGCATTGCCTTTCTTTCTCGCCAACGATTGTCACAGCCAAGGACGACTTCCTCCTCGCACAGCAGCGGAGCCGTCTGTCACACAGCGCCAGAGCGCCTCGTCGATGCAATCCCGGTCCATGCTGAAAGCTAAAGATTCATGATTAATACACATGGCAGTGTGTCAAAACCAATAGTACCCCTGTAGTTCACATCAAAATAGCTGGGTTAAAATGGATGTGAATAACCCATTAAAAATTGTATTTTCATAGGTATTGATCCATAGCCACATAAAGATAACCATACAGGTAGTTATGATAACCGGTCCATATGATTAATCAGCTCTATACCTTTAATACGAAGGTTGATGGTGTCCATAAAGGACCGGGCCGTTCAATCCACTGTTAGTACAGCTCCTTTCCATCCCTTTTTTGCTACTACACATTACCTATTGGGGGGATGTGTCAAAACCCATCTCTTAGGATCACAACATCAAGTTGTTGTTGTTGTTGTTGTTTTTTTTTTTTTAAGGACCAAGGATGACGGGTATCATGTGTATATAATTCTAGAAAAAACTGCATATAATCTTACAGACATGTATATATCTCTCCGGTCCTAAATTGCTGTTGTTGTTGCGATTGATACGGTGATGATTATATATCAGGATGAATCAGGATCATGGGAAGTAAACCGATCGAAAGATCTGACAAATATATCACCGATGTTCCTGACACAAATTTATTATATATAAGGATAATATAACAAATAATATCTACTGTCTGTAGATATTCACAATTCACTTAAATTAACATAATTAACATCGATAACTATTTAACAAAAACTATTTAAGATATTTGATATTTATGGTTTAATATGGGTTATATTTATCAACAGATGTCTTCGCCCAGGACATTAGCAACTCTGCCGAGCTTGTCCTCGAGACGCCCAGCAATGTCACCTGGTGAATTGGGAGGGGACAACAGTCACCACCACCACAGTACAAGAAGAGGAGGTGAAGAGGAAGGGAAGCAGAAGAAAATTGATATGCAGTGATTACATACAACAGATTATTACCCCTGCCACGATTATAAATTGTATATAAATGGTTTAATCCACTGCATATAATACAGAAGTAACTAGGAGAAGAACAAAAGCAAACAACAATGAATCACAGTCGTTCCACTGTCATGAAGCATCACTACCACTCCGCACATGCTCAAGCTTTCTGCAAGGAAGAAAGGAACACATACTTCCAACATGCTGCAAGTAGCACGGATAAAAATGAAGGTTCAAACGTTCAAACTCCAAACAAACTTAGCAAAGAAGAGAACCCCAGATAAAAAGCACATCTTTTTGCAGTAGATGTGCCTTCATCACTCAGTAACCAGGTTGCTAAGCCAGAGCCAGTTCTCGCGGAGGCAGCAAAGGCACGGGTGGCAACAACGCTTTGTGGCATGTGACATGAGGAAAGAATAGCCAGCAATCATGGGATGGCCATAGAGTAGGATTGGGCTCCAGCAATTCTGGCTCATTCATGGCCCAGACAAGCAGAGATTTGTATTCTGTCAGACTTTGAGTTGAAGCCAGACAATCTTGTCTTCCCTACATTCTCAACTTCTCAACACAATAACTGGTTGTTGGTTTGGAACATTTTTTATTTTCCATTTCATATATGGGATGTCATCCTTCCCATTGACTCATATTTTTCAAGATGGTTAGTCAACCACCAACCAGCTATGGTTCATGATACTTATAAGATCTTATAATAAGCATAGTATTCATTGGGTTGATAAAACATCAGTCACGTCACTGGGAGGATGGTCAAAATCATATCTGTGGCTTTCCAACTGCCCAGAAAACGCAGAAAGCGCTTCAGGCTCGACGGGGCAGATCCAAGACCCAGGAGGACAAAAGCTGGGAGCGTGGGATCAGTGGGATCACCGATCCAAGGTCCTAAGGTCCGGCCAAGTGGTAGTGTTTGAGGCTGCAAAAGATAAGATATATAACTTAAGATATTGATATAGTGGAATAAGTATGTATAATTTTATATGGAAGTTTCAGAGTTTCAGGTATTGCTTTGAGTTTTGTGTTCATCTTGATTGTACACAACCAACACCAATTGAGTAGCACTTACTCTCGTTTCCTGGGTAGATACCGCAGATGCCAGGTTTCCAGGTATCGATGTGACCTTGCCAAGACCCGCAAATGAGAGTCGAACCAAGGAATCCCGTTGAAGCCTCTGGACTTAGGCGCTCGATTTACCATTTTGCAGATCGGTCTTTTAGTACGGTCACAATATCTTGACATAGCAATTTTGCCGATATGGCTTGAGTACCTTAAAGTGCAATTTTGCATGTTCTTCTTCGAGTAAAACAGAGGCTTTTTTAAATCCCCGTGTTTGCTTGTTAAAATTAAAATCCCTATTCTTGTTCAAGTTCAAATTTTGCTGGTCAATTTCCTGTTTTTGATGGCATCCTATGTTTATTCCCCTTCAAAACATATCCTCGCATCATATGATTGGTTTCATCCCACTACATTCTTATATCCTCATATATTTTCATAAGTCCTCCCGTTATCAACCAATCATTACCTGGTTCTTTGAGTTGGTGCTTTGGACATCTTTGGACTCTCGGGATACAGCGCCAACACAAATCACCAGAAAAAAAACGATTGGCAAACCACAAAGCTTGATTTTCATGACACAAATCCCGGTGAAATTTTCCCCATGGTACACCCATGGTTTTTTCCCAGTGCCTTTCCCGATCAGACCGTTGCCTCGCGAGGACGGCTTCCATGTGGACCTCTGGGTGCCCACGGAGCGGGAGACGATCCAAGTTGCTGGGCTGTTGAGGAGGTGAAAATGGGATAGGAAACCATGAAATGTTTTTTTTTTAATGATTAACCCATATTAAACCAATAATGGACTATTATTATTGGTTCAATGAATGGCTAATTATTATCATGGTTAATGGTTAATGGTGATATATTATTGGGTGTTATTTGTTAATGTGATTAAACGAATAATAGCTGAAACATGGATGATTAAGCTGGTAAATGGATGATTAATGGTAATTATTCCCCCACTCTGAGTGGTAATAATGTGGTTAAAACAATTTCATAAACCATCCCCCAGTCGTCACCATTTTTATAGGTGGGATTCCAACCATTCCCAAATGGGTAGTTTATGGCATTGTTTTAACCACATTATTAGTCATGGGGTTATGAAACCATCAACAACCATCATATGGGTTTGTCTGAAAATAGGGTATATTCCCAATTATAGCCATTTAATAGGGATAATGATCAGCAAAACCATTGGGTTTAGGGGTACACGATTTTCAGACAAACCCATATGTGAATAGGGGGATGTTATTATTTTTTTTTGGGTTTCTGATGGGATTTTCAATGGGACCTCGAAAGCTGATGATGGTTGACTACATGGGGTTATAGTCCCCAAAATATTGGAGAGTCTCGTAGTCCATGAACTGGGAATCCCTAGAAATCCCTATAAAGCACCAAGAATTGACCAGTGTTTGAAGTACAAAAATAGGCTTGGATTTATGAATGTTCATCACCCCAATTTGTGGGAAATGATAGGTGTTCACCCATCCCCACATGAGTGCTCAAGACTCGAACATTTATTCCATGCAATACTATACTGGTTTGTGAATAGGGATTCCCATATATAAATATATATAATGGATTATGATATCCCCAATGCATTGGGCAGTAGAACCCTCTATAATCATCAATCAACAGGGGTTTTGAACAGCGCTCTATTGGAATCATGGGAACACCACTCGGAAAACATAAGGCGACTGGTGAAAATTGGGAAGACATACACAAACATTGCGAAAACTTGGAAAAAACATCAGGAAAAATAGGAAAACAAACAACATAGAAGCAATGAAGAAACAAACCGGTCTGGAAGATGCTTTTCCCTCCCTGCTAGGTGAGGGTTTTCAGATTTTATGTCAGCTTTGCTCGCTCCTTCCAACGTCACCAGTTTCCGCACCATGTCCTCTCCAGCTTCCGGCCTTGTCGGAAGCGACCCACAATATATGTCAGAATGCCAGATAAAATGTCAGGCAGAATGTCAAAATATCTGTGAGATAAAATGTCAGTTGGTGGAGATCACTTGCAAGAAGTATAACTTTTGATAACTTTCGTATCGAACGTAGTTGGAAAGAGGCATTCACAACGAGTTTTGTGCGTGTCATCGTTTTAGAATTAGGTGCCAGATGATTCGGGGAACTATCTTTGACAATCAGAAAGTGGTTGATCAGTTGATCATTCCCTCAGTACTGCAAGACCAATTTTCCCGCATGTTTGAGCCACGCAACCGTATGGGGAGGGGTCAAAACCCTATCCCCCTGTAGTTCACATCAAAATAGCTGGGATTTATGGATGTTTATCCCACTAAAAATGTATCTATAGGTATTGACCCATACCCGTATCATCATTTCTTTGATTTCACAGGCAACTCACGGTTGAACCATGGGAAAGTCACCGCCGCCTTTCAGGATGTTGCAGAGTTGGAGAAACTTGGGAGATTTGGTGGGGAGAGTCACCCTGGACCTTTGTTTACTGTGGCTGGTGTTGATGTCTGTTTTTTTTAAGCCTCTGGTAAACTAACATAGCTATTGAAAATGGCCATTTATAGTGGATTTTCCCATTCAAAATGGTGATTTTCCATAGCTATGTTAAATTACCAGAGGGTAAGCCTTCAAAGATTTAACATATTTTAACCACTACCGAGCCATTCGCTGCTGGTAGAAGGGCTATGGCCACAAGTGAAATCTCGCCCAAAATGGATATGTAGCTGTTCACGTCCCAATGTGCCACCTGTTCTGTTCAGTTTGGGTATTTGTTCACAATCACCCATTTTTGTTGTTGCAGTACGCAAAGACATTTTTTCAAATTTGTTGCATGCATGTTGTGTTGAGAATACGTCAAGGCCAAAGATCCAGATCTGAGGTTAAAGATTCTATATACAGTTGTTGGGCAGAATTATCATTGTCTGTTTCTTTCCATTATACTATAAGTATTCTATATTTAGTTATCATTTTTTGTTTTTGTGTTGAAATATTTTGATATATTTTGGGTAATCACCAATATATGTATGTTGCTCCGCTAATCTATATAATAAACCATACAAATTATTTTGAGCTGAACACTCTTATTCGTGGAGCTTATGAGTCACAATGACTATTGATAATTTATACTCATTCACCATTACATTAGTTTTATCTACAATATTTTCACTATCAGCAACATGCTTGAGTTGACATTCTATATTATGACTAGATCAACATTCATTACTATTAGCATATATCAGGGTTGCTCCAAGCTACGCTAAATGATAGCCACAAAGGGTTTTGATGATCAAATCCACTACGTTTGCTGGTTAGAGCCCTATTTTATACCATTTTGTTTGATAAATTTCCATGTTTCGCCATTTGTTGATGGTTATAAGTTATATCCCTATTTATACAAGTTTTGTGGTTAAATTAGCATTTTTCGCAATTGTTGATGGTTAAATGCATTGAATCATGTATTGGTTTTGATGGATATCACCTGACATTCGTTCTCCATCAACATTGTGGTAATATCATTAAGGATATATCACCTGTACATTATGGCTCGCTACAATAGCTTTTGAGACGTGTCTTGCAAATAGGCGTCTGATTTGCGGACACGAGCAGAGTGCAATGAACATGTAATTACATTTTTTGGTGGTTATCTAGGTTATCTCCATTGAATCATGTATCTGGGTAAATTATAACGACCTCACTGCGACCTCACTGGAAATCATGGTTAATAAGGGAAATTATCCCCAAATGGCCTTAATTCAGGTCAGTGAAATATTATAATTACCCAGATATATGGTATACCACCTGAGATTGGTGGGGTAGACGCCCTAGGATCCCGCCTCCCAGCCGGATGCGATCGCTGCTCTCGCTCCGGCGATGGTGCCTTGATGGGTCCATATGGGTCCTTGGAATTGAACCCCAATTATGATGTTTTTTTTTTTTTAACCCCCATTAACAACATATAATTTATATCACATATTATTTTTTTTAAACCCCCCATTAACATTTAAAAACCACCCAAAAAGATAACGATAACAACATATAATTTATATCACATAGCTTAGTGGGAAATAACTTTTCTATCTTTTTTTGGGTTACTATGTAACTAAATTAACATACGCTGAATTTCAAGACTTAATCTTTGAGGAAAATACATGGGGATATAATAAGCCCTTTCTTAGCTCGGTATATCACTATTTTGTCCATTTCTTCTGGCTAGCAGCGAATGCACAGAATGGGACTTGCCACAAGGGGACCACACCATTTGGCAATAGTCAGCTCTCGGGAGGAGAGAAGTTTGTCTGTTGGTCTTGGGCGGTCATTTAGAGGCCTCCGAAAACAATGCATTCCAAGCAATTGCTCCAATTGTAGCAAACACAACTTTTGACACGGCCACTGCCATTGAAAGATGTGAATTTGTCCAAAATAAGGTAGATACCCCTAAATCCACTTTTCAAGTCGTATATAATTTTCCCGATTGAAATGGCCATGTTTGGGATTGTTTGGGGTATACCATGCTCCCATTTCAGACACATCCATGTGATGCCCGACCTCAAAAAACCCTTTTCAGGTGGCTATGCTTGGAATGTTCCTGACACAGCTTTTCATGGTCGACACGTGTTGAAATGCATCGATGTCGGTGAAAAATGGCCAGTTGCAATTCACCTTCGCAGCGCGGGAAATGGTGATTGAATGTAAAGACTGTGGCCTTCAATCTTCCGAAGTCTTTGGGGAACTTCAACCTCAGTTCTCAGATGTTCTCTGCCTGAAGTTGTTTCAAGTAATTCATCCCTTCAGCAAAAAATAGAGGACATAAACTAAAGTCCACAAAGGTAAGATTACTGTTGGACCTTTCCATAGCATCTGTTCGTTCTTTTTGCTGGGGTTCGAAGTTCTGTGAATTCGCCGGTAACGACCTGCGGCCGGCGTTAGTCGAACGGGCGTCGAATGGAGCAGGTGTCCTCGATAGGATCTGAACACCATCACAATCGGCTGATGGGAAAACCTAGAGGAAATCCCTCAGAACTATATTAGTACATCTTGCGGATTTCCCCTGAAATCAATACCAAAAATCATTGCATCAGCCAACCATGGACATTAAATGGTGTTTGGCGCGGCCCTGCTCCGAATGACGCACCGACTGAAACACGCGATCAAGGCAGAAGGCCTTCATCCACGTGGGGATCTGTCGTCAATCTTGAAGCTATGATGGACCCTTGCTGTACGTACCAGTAGTAGCCCACTTGTGCCCTATTGAAAGATACTAACGCCGGATAAGATGCTATAGAGTTAATATTGGTTGATACTGTATTGTTTTATATTGCGTGTTTATTGTGTGTGTGTGTGTCCCAGTTGCGGCTCTCAGAAGGGACCATTGGGGAACCCTAAATTTCCTGCTTGGATGAGATTGGATGAGCCATAGTACGTACTGTAGATGGGTTGTAACCAGGGTGAGCAAATCCCTCAACTGGGTCGACCTGTACATGGCTTTACTATCTTTACTTGATTTTGATTGCACACCAGCAGCAGCTGGTATTTGTGATGACAATGCCAATCCAATATAATATGATATATTTATATACTATGATATAATTATGTAATGGAATATAGAATAATTTAATGCAAAAGAAAACTATAATATCATATCAATATATCATATCATGCAGCATGCAATGCAATGCAATGTAATGTAATATAATGTAGTATAATAACATAATGTAATACAATATATACTGTATATATTATATATTATATATATACATATAACAATACATATAATATCATATCTTATATCCCATATGCTCCATGTATGCTTTTTATTTACCTACACGTGCTTCATTTCTTGGAGAACTGGTGGTAAATAAATCCAAGAAGACAATGCGGCATGGGTGAAAACCTGGAAAATCATGGAGGACACATCATCGAACTACAATCCTGTTTTAAGACTTTTCGGCTTTTTTTTCTTTTTTGGGGGGGGGTGGCTATAGTCTTAGATAGTTTTAGGATGTCTTAATTCATTACCAGTAGTACCGCACAAGGCGGTGGCGGAAGTTTCAAAAATAGGAAACCTATAGGAGAAATTGGTTGTTGTGAATCAGGGATGGCAGAGCGAAGCCACTGATGGACTGAAAGGTGCTT
>Ga0126342_10013265_pt1 | contig 14624 bp, 9 predicted proteins | sample Cyp1metagenome_FD_92528 | JGI IMG/M metagenome (GOLD analysis project Ga0126342, IMG submission 92528) | Coral microbial communities from Lord Howe Island, Old Settlement Bay, Australia - Cyphastrea 1 metagenome | ecosystem: Host-associated > Invertebrates > Cnidaria > Coral ... | reverse complement strand
GTTCGACTTGTTACGGTCTATCAATTCTTTGGCCAGGAATGTGACCAAATGGACAGTCGACGATGATGCAAAATTGTATCATCTAATGTGCTATGTCAACTCAAGTTTATCAAAACGTATGACTGGATGGGTTGGCAACAAATTTGATGACTTATCACTATCCTTATTTGCAGATGCAGATTTTGCAGGTTGTGCACAAAGTCTGAGATCAACATCTGGGTCTCATATGCACATACAAGGGCAACACACCCGTTTCCCGTTGTCTGGAGGCAGCAAACGGCAGGGATGCGTAAGTCATTCCACACCTGACACTGAAATAGTGGCAGCAGATGTCACACTTCGAACGATGGGTCTACCTGCATTAAGTATTTGGGAAACTTTGACAGGGAGATCGCCCAAATTATTGTTTCATGATGACAATCAGGGCATGATCGGTGTGGTCAGGTCGGGTCGTAACCCCACTATGCGGCATCTTGAGAGGACCCATGGCATAGCCATAACATCCCTCCATGAACATTTTACAAGGGAGAACTACGTATTAATGTACGAGGTTACTTCTAAAATGGCCGCGGACATTCACACCAAAGGATTCAAGAACCCCTTGTCATGGAAGAGAGCTTGCGTGCTTATTAATTTATTGGACCCTGGTGACATCGTTTCGAAGGAACTACTCGACATGGTTTCACCGACTACCAATGTCGACACCACGGTTCGCCAAGTTTTTCAAACCAAGACCAATGACGTACCAAATTTTCCTTATACTGAAATTCCTATTCTACCACCTGAAGTGTATCAGAAGGGTCTGGAAAGGAACAGGTACAACAACTTCCCGGTATGGATCCTATTTTGGTCGTTAAGACGCCGACTTATTTCCGAAAACGTCCAAGCGGTTTGTCACTACCCAAAGACTGTTTACGCAGCACTTGGATATTGACTCATGGCAAGTGGATTAAAGTAGAGGATCGAGCTCACCCTGTTCAACAACAAGACCGTTTTGATCAGTGGGTAGAACGTGCTTGTTTCCAATACCATCAACCCAATGATGGCGAACCATCAGCTGCCGCTGCATGGCGTTCCGGGCAAGTCTCATCGCGACCCCCGGCGTCACAAGAACGACCAGGGCCTGCCGTTACGGTGCCATCTCGTCAGACCCACGTCCAGAAATATCCTAAATTGACAATTGGAGCTACACAACTGTTTTGCCACCAATCCATTGGAGACCAACCTACAACCATTCATGCAGCGCCTCTTGGCACAGCTCGGGTGATCAACACGCTCCTTCGAGTTGTTCATGGGGGGAGTTCAGGTTGGGGTAGCCTTCCAATGGGACAACCCCCAACAGGGGACCCCGACATCAACGACGACCCATATCCTACAGAAAACAAGGACCCAAAACGACGTCGCATTGTTTTTGCTGGTGGTGATGTAGCCCATGCAAGAGTGTCAAGAGATGTATTCCTCAATCCCACACCATCAAGAAGAGCAAGAAAGAACCCCAAAACTGCGGATTGTAAGGATGAGTGGATATGGAAGGACGAAGTTACACTGGTGAGAGTGCACCATACCCCAAGAAGAAGAATGTTTGTTCCCAAAGAGGCTGATTTCTTACCATGTAGACTGAAACGATTCCGTGATGATCGAGAAACATATCAAGTATTTCAATCAAGCGGAAGAACAATCAATGATTCATGGAGATTGGCTGGGAATAACATTGAACGAACGAACAGAAGAAACGAATTTTGGACAGGGACTACAACGTTCAAGATCATTTCCAATGCTGATATCAACAATCTATTGGACAGTGGATCTGACGTGGAGGACAGGGCATCGTGCCAAAACTCCGTAGTCACCTGCACCTTTGATGGCAACATGAAAATCATCCCATTAGATGACATGTTTATTGCCCATCACTACAAGTTGAAGCATGAGACCAGGAAGAACAAGGATTGGGATATCCAAATGGTATTACATCGTAAGAACGGAACAACATTGACATACCACTTCCAAAGGTCATCGTGTGATTTTGTCGGTGATTTTCTCAAAGACACTGCAATATGTTTGGAATTGCATGAGATGAAAGATGATATTCCATGCCTACTCCTTATGTGTGCTGAAACACAGAGCATTATGACAAAGATCCACTGCAAAGATCGATTCAAGATGATGCACATTGTCACCATCACTGAAGATGACAACCTGATGTCAAACTTTGGTAGAGCCAAGTGGCGAAGATGCATTCGAAGTGCAAGTGACTGCGTATTCTTCGCTGGGCCTTGCGCAGGTGGATCACCGTGGAATCGTTTGAACAAAAACGTCAGCGATGTCACTGCTCACAACATTCGTATGAAAGCACTGTTGTATTGGGAACTTTGGGAAGAGTTCGCATTGTGTTTACAGCATGTACATGAGATGTATGCAATGGCACTACTGGAACTACCTCGTGGATGCGATTATTGGAATGATGAAAGAATGAAGTTCATGATCAATGGTACAAATTCTACTATTCATGAATTTGACGGATGCATGTATGGTTTGAAGTCGCAGTTCAAAGATGCAGGCACTGCCATCAAGAAACCATGGAGGATCGTATCATGGGGGGTTTCATTCTTTGACTTGCATGAGAAATGTGACGGCTCACATCCACATGGTCCATGTGCAGGTAGAGAAACTCGTGCAACCCAACTATACACGGACAAGATTGTAAGATGCATCATTCGTGGAGTAAAGAATCAAATGTTGTGGAACATTGCGGAAGGGACATGTCAACCAAAGAAATCAAATGTCAAGATGAAACATCACAAACCAAGGAACAAAGCATGCACATGCTTATCCGTTAACAATTATGAGGATGAAGAAACACAACCAGCATCTTGACCAACTACTACTCGATTGGATTTGCCGCCGAGGTGGTTTGAAGGTGAAGCTAAGGCTCAATCCGCAGCGCGGACGTTCTACAGCTGATCCGGATTCCCCTCTGGCCGGCATCGTTGACGCGATGGCAGAGAAGAAGATTGTCACCGTGTCCGCAGCCAAAGGGTATGCAGCTTTGAAGAAGACGCTGCAGGTGATAGACACCAAAGGTCAGGCTGCTCAGTTGCCGAAAGCCTTGTCGACATTTGATGAAGCCGACAGCAGATTTTACCCTGATAGAGATCTGGAAAACTGGATAACTGTCGTACAGGTCCCTCCATCAGTGGTGATCGCATTAGGCTTCGTCGCTGGTAGGATTTACAGAACTCATGTATCTCATGCCATTCATCTCTTGCTGAAACTGATGATGCAAGTGACTGATGAAGATGAGATGAATCTTACCGTATCCGAGTTTGTAGACAAGGCTTCAACACTGTCAAAGCTAGTTGAACGAGGAGCTCGAGGCGATGACTTCAGCTTCCTGAAATTGTTGTGCACCAGGGAATGTGCAATTAGGGTCGGAGAGTTCTGGGAGACTTTGAAGAGTCAATACTCCGGCACGAACAACATGATCAACAAGACAGTGACAGTGCGGCAACTTAGAGAGAAGATCTCCAGCACGAGCATCGTGAACATGGGATCATTGAATCAGTCGCATCCTCCCGGCAACAGTGTTTGCCACAACATCAGACTGAGGTCTGCCTGGTACAACATGACCAGAGTCTATTGGGAAAAGTGGGCATTCCATGTCATGGAAAGAGAGCACACCAAGATGCCCGAGATCCAAAGCAGAGCGAAGACGCTCTGGGAGATTGTAGAAGGTGAGGGCGCCAACCTTGGCTATGCACTCCGGCGCCATAACGCCAAGATGCACTCCGCTGGCACTGCTGGCCAATGCATCATTCTCCAGGACGTCTTGGAGGACTGGTTGTCAATGAGGTATGACCTGACCCTCGAAAGAACGGCCGCAGTCATCCATTTGCAGACGATGCTCATGGCATCGGCTATGCTGCATGAATGGGTCGCCAAAATGCAGGATTACGAGGACTTGCATGCCGTCCGAAAGGTCATCCAGAACAAGTTGAAGACCGTGAAGGGATCCTTTGACCTTCGAGATGACATCTGGGAGATTGGCGGATACAATGTCGCCAGCGCCGACCAGGGAACGTTCGACGCCATTGAGAAGAGGAACCGGACGTTCTCCTGCATCCGGGATTTCCTCACAACTACGTCGGCGAGCCAGGTTGCCCAGGGTGTCACGGAAACCCAACACATTGACAATTGGAGAGTCCCGCTCCTACCCAAAGACGGGCGATATCCGCCGGCACAGGCGATTCCCCCGGCGTGGGACCCACACCCGATCGTAATGATGAACCAACAGCAGTCGGCGGCCGACGACGAGAGGAGGAAAGCGCAAGCTGGACCTGCACCTTCTCCACCTCCGCCTGAGCCGAAGGCACGCCCAACCCCCACCGGGGGCGGCGCTTCCTCCTCAGCTGGAGGGGCAGGGGGTTCTGCAAAACCACCTCCGAAGGCGCGACCACAGCAGCCTGATCATCCACCAGATTGGGTGACCCCTGAGCCGCCTATCGGATACAAGTTGTTTTCCTCATCCTGTCCCGATCACAGAGGAACGATGTTTTGCTCATCGGCATGGATGAACGACAACGATGCTTTCCTGCTTTCAATCATCCAAGGACCGGCAGCTGCTGGAAGTCACATTTCAGGCTGGGCACAATATCTGTGTAGGATTACGGCATACGGTTGCATGGTGTTCGGTATCTGCAACAATAACGTTGTAACAGATGCAGATTCAGCCAAAATTTCTGAGAAAGATTGGTTGAGGTGTTACAGTCATTTAGTGAGAACGTATGGGTTGACCCGTACGGGATGCTACTTGTCGACTGCTGGTTTGTTGATGATGCTCGGCAAGAACGAAAGGGAAGTAGCAAATGCGTCCGGCTTGGGGGAGACGGTCAAGAAGATCTACAACCCGTTGGCATGCGAGATCGTCGAGAACCCCAGGACGCAGAAGAACTCTGATGTGTTGTCTGGCAAGTTCAGGCAGGGATCAACCTTTCTGATCACCGACTTGGCTCATCATATCAGCACTTCGACTGGCAGGCACGACTTATGCATGGGACTGCACGACATGGGATGGAACATTGAATTGTTCAAGATCCATGAAGCCGAAGCCGCACAACCCATTGACAAGCTTCGTGAAACAGTCGACAATGTCATTGAACATTTGAGCCAAGGTCTGAGTGACATGGGTCAGGCTACTGTCCATGTTTGGTTATCCCTCCAGTTCCTGCATGACGCCAAGCCACCGCACAATGTCGTGGTGCCACCATCATTTCAGAAGGAGTTCATCAAATGCTTGACCGATCTTGACCAAGCGTCATCAAGACCCGTGATCGTTGCCATCAACACCGACTCCCTCTTCAACGGCATGGATTCCATTACCTCAAGGCTGGCTGTTGAGCTAACCGAGAGCTTGAAGAGAGAGGGAGTGATGGTAACCACCGATCAGAGAATGTGGAGATCAATGCACTCACAATTTGGCAATCAATTTAGTCCACTGAAGTCTGCACGAAGAGGTACTCTTGGCAAGAATGCAATTTGGTCAGTGATCGAAAAGAACCTCTTCAGACAGCGCGTCTTCCTCATGTGCGCCTCGAACCGGGATCATGTGTCAACCCTCAACGAGGGCGCATATCGACCCAAACATTCTGGCGTGAATCCGGAGATGCTCGCTGATGTCACCGGCGCTACTCAAGTTTTCAGGATTGCAAGCGGTGACATGACCCCGGACGACTATGCCAAAGGTGACGTGCCGATCTACCAGAAGGGCACTTCCACTGCAGGCTCAACAACTACCAGGTTCAACAAGGACAAGCGACACAAGGCTCAGTGGGTCGAACCAATTGCCAGGTCCCACGAACTTGAACCTGAGGAATCACACAATTGTTACTGGTTCCCAGTATTTCCTGATAGTGTCGACTTCCTTTGCGAACATTGCAGGGCCGCCACGTCCATGGAGGCAATTGAAATTGCCCAGTTCAAACCTGCTTCGTGCATTAATTGCTCGGCGAACACGCAGAACCATTACCAGAAATCTGCTCCGACGTTGGGCGCACGAAAGTCAGTGCTATTGCTTGCGGCCCGCCTGAAAGTCGCGTTCAAGAATTGCGGTTTGGACAAGCTCGACATCAGCAAGGATTTCCAAAAATGGTTGGTGTTTGCAGCAGCGTCTGTGATCAGCAACAAATGCCTGAGATATGGTGAAGAGCTGATGAAATCATTGTCCCACATGGGGGGTGTTCGCATTCCCTACAATCAGGCCAAGGAGATCTTCAAGAACGGCCGCGGCAAGCAATTCAGCATCTACAGGGAAAGGATCTACGACAGAGGTCCTGGAAAGTGGATTTTGGCCTTCAGGGTCACCAAAGATTGCGGCAACGTCGCATACAAAGATTTCTTTGAGCAGGTTGCAGTCCCAGGGCTGAAGGAAAGAAATGAGATCTTTGCCTTTACCAAAGCCACGGCCGAGAAAGTGGGCGACATCATCGAATTCTGGCTTGGAGTTCTTGACATCGCCAGCATGGCCAAGGGCGTCATCAACGTGTTCGGTGACAACATCGACCCTACCGAATATCTCAACGGTTTGGAGAAGGCATTGACTGCCTTCGGATCTATGGCAAGGACCACCTTCACCACCAACGACAAGAGGAAAGGATCCTTTGATTGTACTCTCCAGACAACAGACCCTGAGTCTCCAAAACTAGTAAATTTAGGTGCCCAAAAATTTACGTAAATTTTGGGATTTACTAACGTGAATTTACGTAAATTTTTACTAACGTTAGTAAAATTTACTAACGTTAGTAAATGCATCTACTAATGTAAGTTTTTTTTGGGGGGTTACAAATTTGTTTTTTTGCTAGTGTTTGATAAAGAATTTACTTGAGATTTGTGAGGTTGGGAAAGATTAGACATGTTTCCATGAGAGAATTTACTTGAGATGGGTTGTGCTGTGATAGATTTATAGATGTGTTTGTGGGAGATTTTACATGATTTTTGCGGGTTTGCGAAAAAGATTTTACTTGAGATGTTGTGGTTATGTGATAGATTGTTTGGTGTGTGACAAAGAACTTATCTGATTTTTTGTTTTCTGATGGATTGTGATATGGGGGGGAGCAAGAATTTACATTGGTTTTTGTGTTGTTGGGACCAAGAATTTACTTGTGTGTGAATGAAAGAATTTGTTTCATTTGTTTTATGTGTTTGGAACTCTATCTCTGGCATGTTTTGTGTCAAACAGGTTTGAAGGTTTCAAGGTTGGAACCGAGCTTGGCTTCAGTGATTTTGATTTTACCCCAGCCATTTGGGGATCAGTCGGTTGCGTTGTCGTTTCACCAATTTCTTGGTTATGGCTGCCTTGGAGTTTGCCATGAAGGAGAAGGAAGAGAGGCTAGCTCAGGAGAGGTCCATGAAGCAAGCTTCTCGTTTTCGGCTGGTCGCTGACAAGGGCATCAGTGTTGCCTCCATACAGTCTGTTCTTTCTGACTATCTGCGGTATAAAAAAAACCAATGATCTTGGTGTTTGGTGGCACCTCCTGCCACTGGGCCTCAGACTTTTGGCTGGCACACGTATCCTAGTAGTGATTGGCTGTGCAAGACTGCTTCGCTGCTCTATGACCTAGTTGGCTTGGCCCCCAACACAAAGTTGCAGAGTACGAAGCTGGTCAAGTGCCTGAGGGCCATGTATGACCACAAGGAGTTGCATATTGACATCAAGAAGGGCACCACCATTGATGACAGCTTAGATAAGCTGGACCTGACCATCAGGGTGCTTTTGAACATGATCCGAACTTTGAAGTGCAATGAGTTTCAGCGGTTGAAGGTCCAGAGGAATTTGACTAGGCAGGACTGGTCAAAACTCGAGTTTGTGTTGGATTGTGTGCAGCTGCCTGCTGAACTCATGGCAGCATCTTCTCAGGATGAGATTGAAGAAGAGGATGTTTCCAGGCTCAGGACAGTTTCTGTTCTGAATGAGCTTCCAGGTGCTTCTGATAGTGCAAGTGCTGATGGTGGTTGCTTTGCTTTGGTGCCTTTTCCTGTCAAGTCTGAGCAGATGGGTTCGGCTCATAGCTCTTTGAAGCCTTTGCCATCTGTTTTCCAGAAGCATTTTGCTGCTTCAGAGATTTCACAAGAGGGAAAACCTATTCCTGTGGAACGCTCCGCGCTTACTTCTGCCAGCAGCAAGAAGACGAAGCTGATGGAGAAGATCCTGCAAGAGGCGAGTATCTATGAGGCAGATGCTTCAAACCTTCCCCTTCCCAAAAGCAAGGCAAAGAAGACAGAGAAGAAGAGCAATCTTGGAAAGAAGAAGAGAAGCCAGAAGAACAAGAAGACCAAGAAGATTGTCAAGAAAGTTCCTGAGCCAAAGACAAAGAAAGAAGAGCTGAAGAAGAAGAAGAAGATTCAGGAGCCAAAAACAGAGAAAGAAGAGAGTGAGAATAGCAATGACTCTGCTTCTGCTCTCGATGAGAACACGGTTTACAAGCCTGGTACTATGGCCAAGAAGAAGGAGATCTATGTGAAGTCTCTCATGGAGAAGAGTGAGATGACCAGGCTGGAGGCTGCCAAGTCATGGCAAAGTTCTTTGAGCAGAGCCATGCTTTTGCAGCATTTGAGCATTTCAGAACTTGTGAAGAGGCGTTTCGTAGCCGCGGGATGTAAATCCAATCCTTTTGCTGAGCTTGTTGCACAGCACAGCAAGTCTCAGGATGTTGATTAGGAACATGGAACCATCCACTTGAGAATGCCTGGCATCTTAACGTTTTTTCTAGATACATTATATAATGCTAAAACCTGGTTTGTATCTCAAATCTATGTTTGATTTTCTTGGTATGTGGATTCCATGTCACTGGGGGTAGCAAGTCAATAAGCTTGTGGCTTGCGAAGGTGTGGGGCTGGCTTTCACATGTGTGTTCGCCTGAATGGCAAAAAAGTCTAGAGATCCTTCACTGTTAGCATGTCTGGAGTGGCACACTTGACTTTACTTGAGGACCAGTTCGAACTTTACTTGGGACTAGGAGGGAAGAACTGAATGTAGTTAATCCAAAGGAAGTGGAAATTTTTACTTAAGCAGTCAGTCATGAATGAGCTGTGACTTTACTTGAGTTGTACTTGAGCAGTTGGTCATGCTTGAGGACAAGCTTATTTGAATTTATGTTTCTGCTGCTTGTTGCACTGACCTGAGGACTAGACATGACATGTCAAAGGAAGCGGAACTTATGTAAATTCATTTTTTGTCCATAAATTTCAAGTGAATTCGAACTCAAGTACTTATAAAGTCTTATGTAAAGTCATTGTTTGTGCATAAATCTCAAGTAAATTCGAACTCAAGTAAAGTCCACTTGAAATAAATTCCACCTCAAGTAAATATCAAGGCAATTACAACCAGAACTTTCTAGTGGCATTCTTTTTGCAGTAGCTGCAAACATGCGGAACTCAGTTGCTGGTCCCAACACTTTGGTCTGCCACAATGTGGATTACAATGCAAGAAAATTCGATACTTGCATTGATCAGTTTTTTTGTTCTGATTTCCTCAGGGTTATGTTCCCCAAATATGCTGCATTCATGTTGTTGAAACATGAGATGTCTGTTTCCCAAACATTTGCTTCAGGAAGTTCGACAGGTCCTCGAAGAGATGGGCATCGACTGCAACCTGCTGGTGGAGATTCAACTCTGTAAGGCCCAGACCTTCAAAGAACAAGTTGAACTACGCCTCCAGAAAGCTGAGCCCGACCACCAGACAATGTTCCTTCATTTCTCCGCGCAGGAGGCGAAGGATCATGCAAAGGCCCTGCTTGGTGGTCGCTGGCTTCAGGGCATCTCCAAGCCAGACAATTACAAGAGAGACTGTGCTAAGCCTTGGCAAATTTTGAGTTGCTTTTGGGTAAACTTTTAGGTTTACTTCATATGTGCACTACATACAGGGATGTATGCATTTGGTTTTGAATCATTGCATATTTGCTGCAGTTTTGATCCAACAAATTTGACCAGGACTTCATGTGGAAGATTACAGAAGCCCACATGCAGGCGTCATTCGTGCCTGGGCCAGGCAAATGCCTCAAAGTCCACAACGACCTGTCCCTGGAGGAGCACCAAGTCCGCTACATCCTGGAGTTTATCCTGCTGCAAGTGCTGGTTTTGCCCCTTGCTCTGCTCAGGCAGTTCATCATGGAGGGCCTGTGCCACCTCACCTTGGAGCATTTCCTGCGCCCATGCCACCAGGGCCAAGCCCTATGATGCATCCTTTTGGACCCAGTCAGGTTCTCTTTCCGCAGCAAGTTCCAGTGAACTCAGGCCCCAGTCCTTCGCACTTTGTTCATCCTGCTGAAATGCCAGGATGGGGATGTGCACATGGCAGCACAAGGATTGGAGTACCAGAACCATTGCATCCTCCAAGCTGGAAGAGAATGTCTGTTCCACAGCCACAGAACCCTCCAGGTGGAGAGAGCGATGGATCTACTTGCAAAGCCTCAACACCCAGACCTGGACCTACGCAGTGCCCAGCAACATCTACTCCTGGCCCAGCAAAGGCAAGCAGTGCTTCAGGTCTGGCAGCTGAAGGTCACATGCCCACACCGTCCAAGAGCCCAAATTTGTGTCCAGAAGATAATCCTGCAGTGCCTTGTTTTAACATTATATATGTTTATAGTTAAGATAAAACATAGTTATTTGAATGTTGCTTAAAATGTGGGACAAGGATCATTTTCTATGATATGGTGGACATAGTTAGTGTTTTGTCAGACAACCTCTTTTTCATGCTGAGGTTCCAGCTGGTGGCAATGACAAGGCAGAGAACTGCTTTGCTTCGACTGGTTTTGAGGCGCCCATGACAGAGGTACCTGAGACCTATGATGCCTTTGTCGACCAAGCTGATATCCAAGCCATGACAAGGGTCATCAGAGCTTTGCAGTTGAAAGACAAAGACAAGAAGAAAAAGAGAAGGCACAGGAGCAGAAGTAGATCAAGGAGTAGAAAGAGAAGTAGCAGGCATGAAGAAGCATCCAGAAGCAGAAGGAGGTCTCCTACGACAGAGAGCTCACATGAGCCCATTCAACAAGATGAGTATCTGACCGTTGAGCCTGAAGATCTACCTGGTGACCAGGAAACTGCAGATGAGAATGAAGACGATGCAGCTCTTGCCAGGGAACTCGAAGAACACTTTGGACATTGATGCTTCAGAGGTTTAAAAAAAATGCTGCTGCCACAGTTTTGGGATGCATTTACTTGAGACATCTTTGAAACAGTGACATCTATCAAGACTCATATTTTCACACCTACACTGCACTCAATAAAGTTTACTTGAGATTGTTGTCAGTGAACTTTACTTGAGGCTGCTGTCAGTGAACTTTACTTGAGACTCTTGTCAGTGAACTTTACTTGAGGCTGCTGTCAGTGAACTTTACTTGAGACTCTTGTGAATCAACTTTACTTGAGACTCTTGTCAGTGAACTTTACTTGAGGCTGTTGTCAGTGAATTTTACTTGAGACTCTTGTCAATGAACTTTACTTGAGCCTGTTGTCAGTGAACTTTACTTGAGACTCTTGTCAATGAACTTTACTTGAGGCTGCTGTCAGTGAACTTTACTTGAGACTCGTGTCAGTGAACTTTACTTGAGACTCTTGTCAATGAACTTTACTTGAGACTCTTGTCAGTGAACTTTACTTGAGGCTGTTGTCAGTGAACTTTACTTGAGACTCTGGTCAATGAACTTTACTTGAGCCTGTTGTCAGTGAACTTTACTTGAGCCTGTTTGTCAGTGAACTTTACTTGAGACTGTTGTCAGTGAACTTTACTTGAGGCTGCTGTCACTGAATTTTACTTGAGACTGTTGTCAGTGAACTCTACTTGAGGCCTGTTGTCGATGAACTTTACTTGAGACTGTTGTCAGTGAGCTTTACTTGAGATTGATGTCAGTGAGCTTTACTTGAGACTGATGTCAATGAAGTTTACTTGAATTTGACCTCTGCTGTTTTTTTAGAGAGAATCTTGGCATTTTATATGCCTTCAAGCAAAAATTTGATGCACTTTTGATGCACTTTTGATGCACTTTTGATGCACTTTTAAAAGTGATGCACTTTTGATGCACTTTTACTGCCTTTTGATGCACTTTTTAAAAGTGCATCAAAAGTGCATCAAAAGTGCATCAGATTTTTGGTCAGTTTTCAAGCATTTTGTTCTGACAAAAGGAAAAACATTCAGAAATATGCCAAAAAATATTCAGATGGCATTGAAAGTGGAGTAAGGGTCTCAGTGAGACTTCCTTGATGTGTCTTTTGCAGCCTGCCAAAGGTTAACCTGGATTTCTTCCAGGCCTTCTCCAAATTGTTTGGCACTATAGGGGAGGTGCTTTACTCCAGGAGAATCCAAGACATCAAAACAACGTTTTTCTTTGAACTCAACTCACTTCAATTTAGCTCATGTAAATCCATCTCAAGTAAATTCCTTTATGTAAAGTTAATTTATGTAAGTTGGTCCATCTTTGTAGCAAGCAAACCTGTTCCAATAAAGTTTTTTCACTTTACTTGCCTGGCAAAAATGATAACATGTTTTTTGTTTCCATGTTTCATGTTTCACCTAGTCTCATGTAATTAGAAATGATGCTTTAGCTATGTTGTTTGAAGTTTTTGCTGCTTTTCTTGGACCCTGTTAAAGTCAAGATCCAATGTACATTCCCTTTCTGGATTCACCCATACTTATGTAAATTCATTTTTTTTATAAATTCATTTTTGATATGGTGGCTCCCAAAGTAAATTCCTTTTTCCAATTCACCTATACTAAAAGAATTTACTTGTGATGCTGCGCAAAGTGTTGCAAGCCACTGCAGTGCAGCAATGAATTTGATGCCTTGTCTTGGTATTTCATTGCAGGATTAAATAGTTTGTACAGTGTAATTGTCGCCAAGGAAACCAGCTCTTGCGCCATGGCTTCAGAGGAACCCCCCCCAGCTCCTACAACTCCAGTGCCTGGAGAAGTGGAGGCTGGAGAAGTGGAGCCTGGAGAAGTGGAGCCTACAGAAGTGGTGCCTGCTGGCAGCAAGAAAAGACCTGCAGCTAGCAAGAAAGCTGTGAAACCTAAGAAACCGACCAAGCCAAAGGCAGTGACTAAGCCAAAGGCAGTGACTCCCATGAAACAGCCCAAGCCAATGGCAGTGACTCCCATGAAGTCTATGAAGAAGGCAAAGTCGGCAGCTAGCCCCAAAGGTTCTCCCAAGGCCAAGGCCAAGAGCAAAGCCATGGCAAAGTCCAAGGGCATCAAGAAACCTGCAGCTTCTGTGTCTTTGAAGCGTCCAGCTGCAGCACCTGCAGTCCAAGCTGGCCAGGCTCATTCTTCGTCCATGGGTTGGGCCAACAAGTTGAAGGTTGAAGAGGAGAAGACAGAGAAAGACTTTCAGGAACATGGAGAAGAAGAAGATCCAGGTGCTCAGGATATGGAGGTAGAGCCCAGGGAGACCAACTTCCAGATAGATGATTCGCACAAGGACAGGGCCAAGAATAACAAGTTCAAGAAGATGTTGAATGATGGCCAATTGCCCAAGTGGGCAGAGGACGCCTGGAACGCCTCGTGCAAGTTGTCCACAGGGCGACCTGCTGCTCAGAGGAAGATTGTCAACGCCATCATCTCCAGAGAAGATAGCACAGGCAAGCTGATCCTGAACTTGACCAACCCGGTCTTGGATGAGTTGAAGAGCACCTACCAACGCCAGGAATCCAAAGACAGCCACAAAGCCTTGACAAAGACTTTGTTTTGTGGCAAATTCAACTTGAAGGAAGATTCCTTTCAAGCTGGCTTGGCTGCTGGTGAATTCTTTGAAGTCATTGGCAAGGACGGCATAGCGCGTTACAGTTGGCAGGTGCAAGAGCACACAGTCTCAAAGGGCAGTGATTCCACAGTGACCCTCAAGAGTGAGACCTACTTAAGCAAGAAGGACGCAGCTTTCGAAAAGACACGTCTTGATGGTCCATTCATTGGCCTTTTTCAGAAGAATCAGGGACAGCTTGCCATTGCAAGCCCAGCTGGGCAGCTTGCTTTGTGCGACAAAGAGATTGAGTTGACACCTGAGCTTTGGACTCAGGCCCAATCCCAGCTCAGTGCAGCCACGAAGTTCTGGGAGAACAACCTGAAGGAAGCCAAAAAGTTGCTCCAGCAGGTAGGTGTGGACAACCGCGACGACGATCTATACCAAGAGCTGCTACTCATCTCTTGTTTCACTTTTTCTATTTTCACTTTTTCCCCTTTCATCATAAATAAATTCATGCAAGTACAATCGAGCTCAAGTATACGCATATAAAAAAAGATTGCTCTGTTGTCAGATCATCTCTCTGTCCTGAGGAACATATTACTTCTCCATCTTTCCCATTTAAATGTAAATGCAGCAAAGTTCCAATATACATTACCTATTCATGTTTCAAATAATGTTCTCACACTGTGACTCATGTCCTCCTCCTATGTCAACATAAACAACATGGTGAGGAAAGACATCACTCAAAAACTCCAGAAGGAGAAGGCCATCTTGGATCACATTTGGCAGTGGAAAGAGACTCCAGAGAACAGTGGAAAGCCCCTGACTGTGAAGAACTACGATGACTGCATGCTTGCTTCTGGCAAGGCTGGTGAGGCTCTTGAGCTTCGCTTG
>Ga0126342_10013264_pt1 | contig 14624 bp, 15 predicted proteins | sample Cyp1metagenome_FD_92528 | JGI IMG/M metagenome (GOLD analysis project Ga0126342, IMG submission 92528) | Coral microbial communities from Lord Howe Island, Old Settlement Bay, Australia - Cyphastrea 1 metagenome | ecosystem: Host-associated > Invertebrates > Cnidaria > Coral ... | reverse complement strand
TTTATGATGGAAAATCCAATCTATAAATGGATGAATGATTGTTATATAATGGAAAATCCAATCTATAAATGGATGAATGATTGGTTTATGATTGAAAATCCAATCTATAAATGGATGAATGATGATTGTTATATAATGGAAAATCCAATCTATAAATGGATGAATGATTGGTTTATGATGGAAAATCCAATCTATAAATGGATGATGATGGATGATTTAGGGCTACCTGCATGGAATGGAAACCTCCATCTGGACCATGTGAACTCATCTGGGATCAACATTGGATATGCCACCCATATCGACTCAAACGCAAGGTTGTACAGCCTGGTTTTTTTGAGGGGGTGTATACGGTATGATGACATTATACCGGTTGGTTGTGTCAACCCCTCTGAAAAATATTAGTCAATGGGAAGGATTATCCCATATATTGTGGAATATAAAAAATGTTTGAAACCACCAACCAATTATAAAATACTATATACTCACATAGTCAATTGGGAAATCATTGTAATTATACTCCTGACATGAACCGACTTTAGGATGGTTCCCCTTACCAGGTCCCTGTGAGATCTGTGAGGTTGTTCCAAACCCAGATGATACCCAGATGCAGTACATGTCCAAAGCCCAATTAAAATTACAAATATTGAACAAAAACACCATAGATCATGTTTCCGAGGTTTCCCCATGGATTTTCAGGATTTTCGGGTCAAAACTGGGTGCTACATGGTACTACCACAGTAACCCAATAATTCGATGGTTGCCAACGTCCCCTGGGCCGCCGCCTCCACGGGTTCCGTTACGGCTTCCGTTACGGCTTCCGGCTTGGAGTCCGCGTCCTGGCCGCGGCAGTGAATCTTTTGGACGACCCAAGCAATCTGAAGAAAACATCGAAGAATTCAATGGCCACTGCCATTTCTGTATGTTTTTGTTGATTGGATTTTATTGATATAGAATATGTTCTGGGAGAATGAAACATGGCCACTGGAAATGCGGGAGTCAAATGATCAAATCGATCGCTGATGTAAGTGAGCAAGGTATCTCTGGTCAATCAACAAAAGGATGATGTTGTCAAATCCATATAGGTTGTGTTGACGAAACAACCTATGAGTGGAAATGTTCCGCATCTACATATATACATATAATATATCATATATATATATATGTATATCATATATATATTATATATATACATATATGTATCATATGTATATATATGTATCATATGTATATGTATCATATGTATATGTATATGTATAATATTCATATTTGATATAATATATTAAAATATTATATAACAATAATATAATAACAAAATATTTTATAATATAAATAATATAATATATTATATTAAATTACCGTTTAGGGATGTATGAGGTATCTCTGGTCTCGCTTGTGGAAAGGATGCTTCACTTCCAGAGGATTCCAGCCCAGCCATAGATACGGAATGTCGATTACCATTTATAGTAATTACCTATGAATTAGTAAACCAGCAACGATATGAAGTAATTATCGCCAGTTTACAGAGTAATCTATAATAATCTATAAATAGTTGTTCTTGAAGAAAAAAAAACACCAAAAAAGGAAGGTGACAACCCCTCCATCCCCTCACCAACCGGACCTCTTCCTTCGCCACGGCTGGTTCCACTTGCTGCTTGTCCTGCGATGTCGATGGAAATCATGCGAAATCCTCCATGGCTGGGAAATCCACAGAAAAATCCTCACTTCCCAGAAGTGAATAAAGTAAGTGGAATATAGATGGAATAGGATAGATGGAATTATAATAATAGTAATGGAATAATAGCATAGTGGAAAATAGTATTGTCTTATGTACCAAAAATATGGGATATAAAAATCGTATAATGATACAATGGATAATAGTATAATATTCAATGGTCCATCAATAATAATGATTATAACAAAATAATACTATAGATGGATAAACACAAAATCGTATACAATAGTGATAATTGTGATAATAATGATGAGAAATGATGAATAATGATGGGAAAATGCCTCAAAATAAATGGACCTTGAAATATGTTGACCTGGGGAAGTAATCGAACTAAATCGAGAACATAGTAATGGTTTTGGAAGAACATGGGATACACTTCACATAATCCACCCAAGAGAAACCCAAAGGGCCCCAAAAGTCAAGGCTGCAGAAAAAAATCTAAGTGTATGGTTCCTGACTAAAGCGAAGACGAACCCGATTGAAGATCATTGGCGTATACAGTGTATACCCTCAAAAACCATCAGCAAACAATATAACCCAAAAAATCATCCAAAAATCGAGCAACATGTGAATAAGAAACACTGAAACTAGAGAATACAACAGTGTTTTATCGAAAAAAATCTGATGGAAAATTCATCGAAAAAAATCCTGGTCCTCTGGTGCATCCACAGGACCTAATGGCGTCAAAATCTCTGATTCTCAGGGTCTATGCTATGTAGAAACGGGGCATGTGAACAGAATTTGTTTAAACAACATGTTTACCCGACTATTTTTGGATTGGTTTAGGAAGAGTACATGCAGAAAATATTCTTTTGCCCTGTAAAACTAGGGGGTGCCGGTATCTTTTTCCTCCATCCAATTCTGGGATGATACATCGACATGTCAATGCGATGCTATATTGTTTGTTGTTTGGCAATCTCAGTGTAGAACTTAAATATGTTCATGTTTGACATCGGCAATATCAAACCAAAACACTCTAAGGCATATTTTGGAAATGACTATATATATATATATATGCGTGTGTGTGTGCACATACTCATATACATACTAATATGGCTAATTATATGAGGATATGGATATTCACTGATCTCGTTTAGGGTCTAGATCCGTGGGGTTTACATCAGCTACCTTTTTCAGCCAAAGTAAGATGTTTCAAAGCAGCCTCAATTGAGGCATTTTGAACGCTGTCCAAGGTCAACAATGCCATATCGTGCTTCCAAAAATTGTTCAGAATTGCTCGACATGACCCAAACGTGCCCGACAATAATGCTCAAAATTGCTCGAAATGACTCAAGCTGGCCCGAAAAAAACTGTTCAAAGCTGCTCAAAATTTCTCAAAATTACTCAAAATTGGTCAAAGTTGCTCAAAGTTGCTCGAAATTTCTCAAAATGTCTCAAGATGTCTCACAATGGGCCAGCAAGTGTCTAAAGGGGTGATGTGCTTGCATATACAGGTGCGAAAGTTGTCATTACTTGGCATTGCTGTTGCCGGTGTCTATTGTTGCATGGGCTTAAGGTCAGTGTCAATGGAGCCGAGGTTATGCCTGCTGCTACGTTCAGAACCCTCAATCGTCAGTTTCAACTGACAGGGATCACTTGTCATTAGATTAGTTGCCATTGTTTCAATCAACAGCTTATCCCGAAAAAAACGCATTGCTTTGATAGAAAAACAGTTCATGCCCGCAGTTTCTTTTGCTTCATTGCTGCCTCTTGGTGATTCCACAATCAGACATGAACTTTTGTTTTTGTTTTTACTTTTTGGGATTTTAGAGATGTGAAAGGTAGCGGATCTAAACCCAATCGATCTACACCCCAAATTGCGAGCAGTGAGATATGCACCGTTTTCAGAGCCCATGTTGAATCCCTACAAAAACCTCTGAGGCTGCGGCTCGGAGGACACTCCAAGCCATGAATGGCCAAGGGTGCCTCCTTGGGAGACTCTTCAGCGTGGAAATGTCTCACCTCAAGGCGTGCCGCGGAAGCCGATGGAAGCGGGTCACGTTTGATAGTCGAGATGGCCATTTTAAGAAAAGGACAGGAGAAATTGTGGTTTTCATAGGAAAATGGTGTGTTTTTTAATATGTGTTGAAAAACACTGGGGTTCCAGGAAGAATTGCCCAATGAGACGACCGGGGTTTGAATCCAACCCATCGAAGAAATGCACGGATCTAGGCTCCTTGAAATGGGGATGAAGCACCAACAACGCAGTGTTTTGTGGGAGAGATAGTGGGGTTATAATCTGCAAAAATTGTGCGAACCTTCCTAAGTACCAGCTATAAAGCGATATGTATCTATCTATATCTATATATATATATATATGTTTAAACCATGTTAACCCAGTTAAATGGAATTGATAGATATATGATAAGAATCAATTCATCTATAGTTGATGGAAAAAAACTAACAGACAGTCATTCATGCAAAATCCAAACATATTCACATAGATCCGTTTGCCAACAGTGCTAATCTTATGAAAAATATTGGCAGAATTCAATTTCCAGTGTGATAGTCGGGACAATACTTGGACAAGACCATGATTAGTCTAATCCTTGCTCACAATGGACTTTACTGGGGAGTTCCCCCCTTTGGTTCTGATATGGTTCATAGTTGGTAGCATCTCATTCCATGTCTCGGCCTCAAATCCTGTTTTCCCAAATGTGCATCATTCAATTTGCCATTTTTGTGGGCTAAATCCCAAATTCAGAAAGCCAAAAACTCAAGTCATCTCGTTGTTTGATCCCCTTTTTGAACCATTTTGATCCCCAAGTCATCACCATGTTCATTACCCTCTGGTAAACATACAAAATATGGAAAATCACCCTTTTTAATGGGACAACTCACTATAAATGGCCATTTTCAATAGCTTTTTGTTTGTTTACCAGGCCGGGTACTAAAAAGTTGTTAATAACCATAGTTACTGCAGTTATAACTGGGGATAATTCACTGATAGCCATTTATCTGTGTAAATTATAATATTTCACCAACCTGAATTAAGGCCATTTGGGGATCATTTCCCCTACTAACCATTATTCCCAGGGTTCGGGAGAACAGTGAGGTCGTGATCAAATTTACCCAGATAAATGGGAGAATCCCCAGTTATTAACCATCTCATAGCCCGATAGCCCATGGCTCTCGACTCGTCCAGTAACATCGTCCGGATGCGAAAAGCTCACGCGGCCACTGGCCGTCTTGGACACCGCTTCAGTGTCAGGACCTGCAGTGCCCCGTGGCTAGTGGGAAAATGGTGACCATTTTCCAACAACAATGGGGTTATTCTGGGGATTATGTATATATATATATATACTATATTATATATAGTTGCTTTGTGATAGCTAAGCTGGTGAACATTCACGATAACTTTTGATGGTTTATGATACTTACATAGTATTCATGGTGAAACTTAACCAACAAACATATGTTTGAAGACCCCACTTTGTAGATCACTGCAGATAATCACGGACTCATGATGGATGGTAGAACGGCCTTGCTGTTAGTATGCTGCAAGTGCAACCACCACACACTATTTTTTCGGTCTCGCAAATTTTGGAGACTCCATTGACTCCATTGCTCACTCACGTTGACTAGTGTTTGGACAGGTTTGGACCAAAACTCATCCCATCCCCCTACCACAGTAAACCAGGTTTTTTTTGGGATTGGATTGGTCAAAGCAGTTGAGCAATGGTTTGTCAGCGCCATCAGCAACCAAACATATCAACGAGAAGCATTGCTCATTGGTGCTTGGAACACATCCCCAAAATATCAACCAGTTTATCAGCATCAGAATCCTTTTTTTTCAGGCTCTAAAGTCACACATCAATCTGGGCAAAATTAAAAAGTATTAAAACACGTCCTAAATTTCTGGCGATTTCTGGGTAGATCATCTTGAGGGTTCCCACAACCGCATCGTTTATATTTTGGGCGCTAGTAGGGTAGGCGGTTGTGACCGGTTGTGGCATCGCTAAGAAAAATCGCTGGTCCAACACCTCATCCCATCCTATGTACATGGCATCATGGCCACGGTTCACCGAGAGCTTCGGCGCTCAGCGAAAAAGACTTCAAGAGCCTCGGGGTAAGGCCAGCCGTACGGTGAGCCGAAAATCGGACGGGGTACCCGGCCTTGGTAAACAGCTTGCGAACTGACAAAATCACCATGGTTATTGGGTAAATCAACGAACTAAATGGGCCATCTATATCACAGCTATGTTGCCTCCAGATCTTGATAGACAGTAACTCGAATCACTGGATTGGGAAGGAAAATTTGACCGGACACATCTAAATTTGATGGGGAAGACTAGCCTCTGGTAAACATACAACAAGCTATTGAAAATGGGCATAGAAATAGTGATTGTTTTGCCATTAAAAATGGTGATTTTCCATCGTTTTTTTGGTCATGTTTACCAGGCCGGGTAACTCGTTTTTTCGATTTTCCCATTCCACCGATCCAATCTGACCAGTGTTTCGAACTTCTGCTAGCCATGCCAATTGGATCCCATGGCAATTCGATGGACATGTTGGATACTGCTTAAGTTTTTTTTTAGCTGGCGATTTTTGTGCTTTTTTTAAGTGTATAATCATTGAAGTACGAAAGTCGTCACTCAAGGTTCACCCAGATCATATCCCATCTATCCATATCTATCCACCGTTTTTTCCATGTTTAACCCCCCAGTGTTCGATCATTTTCCATGGATCTCCCCATGCTCAGACGCAAGTTTTCCCACCCAAAAGTGGCAGCTTTACATCGACTGACCTGCAAAGTTGGGGTCCGAGACAAAGTTCGGCACATGAGTAATGTCCTGCTGCTGCGGGTTTCAAGGTGGTGTCCCCCCTGTGAAATGTTTAGGTTGTTGATCAACCACGTGAATACTGTAATTCAGCATGGTAGCAACAACCATTGGCTTCCCAAAGCAGAATGATCGAATTTGGGAGGCACCGAATCTCTACATATATAAGGTTTGGTGCGCTGTATAAGGGTATTTTATCACCATTTTGGATGGTCAACCCCCCCTTGTTGATGGCTCCATGCCTGCCTTTGAGATTGAAGTATCCTTGTTTGTTGGTCATTTTCACCACCACTGTGTGGTGTATTCAACCCTGAAGATATTCTTTAATGGTCAACTGGGGTGATCATCCAAGTTTTTGAAACAGACAGGAGGAAACATATGAACTCATGGAGCACATCATGTTTCCCCATCTTTGGGTTACGTACCATGTTCAAATGATCTCAAATCTGCACATTTGGCTGCTCAATGTCCAAACTCTTGAAAGTGCCAAATGGTTGATCATGTTTCAAGGGGTTTCCTCCATTTTCCCATGGTTTTCCTAGGGTTTTGTCCCAGGTTTACGTATGTTTCCCACATTGATTCGTTTGGCCCAGCCATGCCATGCACCCAACTTGCCACCCTGGTGGTCGGTTTCGTCCCATTCGTGGAGTCTTAATGGATACCCATTCAATTTCACCAACTTTAGTGATCTATGCCATGAAAAATCATTATATATATATATACCATATGTATGCCATATGTATGCCCTAATAAACATACAAAAAACGATGGTAAATCACCATTTTTAATGGGTAAGAGCTTGTTGTATGTTTACCAGGCCGGGTATCTCATCCCTGGATGACAGCAGGTAGCATCCCCCGGGACGATCCTGTCCTTGTCAGCTGAAAGGCCCATAAAGTCCGTCCTCGCCTCGATCTCATGGCTTTCTTCGCCACGGATCAATACCTCAGCTGTGAAACACCAAGGTCGAAGATGTGATTTATATAGACAATCAAAAATAGATATATTATTATTGATATTATTATTGATATTATTATTACTACTATTATTTTTAATATTATATATATATATATTGGTTTATATATATGTATTAATTACCTTACACATCCTTACACACTTAAAGAAAGGTGCAAACCCTTAGAATTTCTGATGTAACAAACCTTTTTTGCGGTGAAATGCCCGTGCTTGTTGCACTAAGCAACCCTGCACCAGCAGGTTTCCCGAAGAATTGCTATTTATCATTCTTTAGCACCTAGGGAGTTCCAAGAAAAACATAGCACATGTGTGGATATCTATGATTGCTTTGTGGGTAAACCCAATAAACACTCCGCACCATGTGGGGTCATCATCCCGAATGGGGCATATGAACATGTCACAACTGAGGATTGTTTCTTTTGACAAATTTTCCCAAATTTTACAGTTTTACATTAACAATATATGAAGGGTAGTATAACCACCGAAAATTAATCATCAATCAACAGGGGTTTTGAACACTACTCAATTGTGTTGTATCATTATGCCATCATGTCCCATACTCATCTCACATTTCTTGATTCGTGATGGGCTTCACCAATGCGTATCACGTCACACAAGGTCGCCCCCTCAGGTATGTCTGCTAGTGGTTTTGTTTATAAACCATTTACTATAGATATCTCATTAATCTAATGGTTAACCTTTTTATATACCTAGGGACACCTTGTACAACAACATCCAGGTTCTTGTTTACCAACCAGAATTCCAACTCCAGTTTTCCAAAACAAGTTCTGGAAGGTTTTACCCGAAAGTGATCCCAATCATGGTAAAGATCACATACATGGATGGGCCATGGTCAAAACATTGTATATGGTTTATGCTCATCCGTCCCATCATAGGAATCCCTACAAACAGGTATATGATATAAATATCTATGAACATGGATTGATGACCATCCTCCAATATGGGTATATCATCGAGTTTCTGATTTTAATAGTTGATGATATATTCCATTATATATATATATACATCCCATCATCCCCATGAATATCCTCTGCATTTTTGAGTAAATCAATGCAATTTGACCATGGAACATCCCATTGAATCTCCACAGGTGCCCCCTCCAGTTCTAAATTGCTGAAATAAGCCCATGAAAACTTTAGATATATCACCAACAAAAACATTACTTATAACGGAGTTATAAACCAACTTAGCTATCGAACGGGGGCACCACCTTGCATGCTTCATGGTAAGAATAGCAGATGTTTTCCACGCTAAGCGCGTCGTGGCGCTCTGAACGTGCCCTGCGCGTTGCCCGCTCTGGTGGGCGACCAGATCTCGCCGTTGACGCGAAAGGCGTCGCCCGCGCGTAGCGGTCGCTCCTGGTGCTTGTAGGCACCTGTGGATGTTCATGGTTGGAAAGGTAGGGGGAGAAGAAACTCAACACAAATATGTATACTATACTTACATTAAATATTATATAAATATATAATATAAATATATTATATAAATATATAATATAAATATATTATATAAATATATTATATGTCCATATATATATATACATATGTAATATCTTATACGCATATATGCATATAGATATACATAGGTATCTTGTGGATGTATCCAGTATATCTAGCAGGCAAAATTGTTGGGATGATTTCAGGGAAACAACTGAAGCAAAACCATTTCAGTCGGACAGGGGGACAGGGGGATGATAGTGAATGTGCGTTGGACATAAATGCAAAAAATGGTGGATAATAAAACTAAAACATCATGATAGGTGTTGTAGTTGATGATGATTGGTTTTAAACTCACGACGACCTGTAAAATTCGATTGGGTTGATCGATGGAGCTAATTGAATTGAATGAAAGAACATGTCGTAGCGATTTACAACGGAATGGTGATAGATAAACAGAACTAATTGAATAGTTGTGCAACAAAAAATGTCAAACAAACACATGCACATACAACTAGCAATGAAGATCAATTAATCAGACTGTATCTGGAACTATTGAAGACAAAGGACAGTGAGTGATGCGAATAGGAAACACATGAAACACATGTTAATGTTGTTCGTAGATTCCTGGGGCAAATACTATAAACATCTATAAATACAGTATACAGTATACAGTATATACATGATGTGTTGCGTTGTTGATGTGTATGCTACATGATCTTCATGATGTACATGTGTTCTTATCAAGAACACAAGAGGAATGGAGTTGCTTTGATATAAAATTATATGTAATACATTGAAATAGCTAATGACAAACAAATTGATATTGATGCCACACAATATAACAATAATGGGGATTACTCGAAAATGTAGCAACTTAAACCACACACATGAAAGGATAATGACGTTTTCTTTTTCTCGATCTAAGTCCCTGATACCAAAATTTGTTTGCCCCTGGGGTCTCTTCAATCTTGGAATGCAAACAAACCAACGATTCCTGAGTGTGCTATCATGTCTAATGACTAGTCACACATGGCTGAATTCACCCTCAAAGTTCTCACTTCTCGGCATTGTCCTGGCATCTCTGTTGCTCCTACAAAAACAAAACATGCGATTTTCCAGCAAACCATGTTTGATTGGCACAATGTGGGCCCCCCTGTAAGTTGGTGTATAATTTCCATACTGGGATTTCCATAAATCACAGTTTCGCTGGTGGCCCCACTGTGCAGAGCTTCGCCGCCGTGGTTTCCGAAGTCATGGGGCTTCGCGGCTTCCCCAAATCATCCAAGTCATGGATGACCATGACGAAAACTATAAGTTAACAACCCATTATATAGACCATCACTCAATATAGGCTATAACAACCATCACTTGAAAATCACTTCAGACAGAAACCCCAGAAATTTACATCTGCTTGAGATCTTCTGGCCGGTGACGACGGGGGATCCCGACCTCCAACACCTGGACCTTCCGACACCGTATGACGCTGGCCCTTGGAATCCACCACTTCCCAAAGGTGGCTCAACACATCCTGAGCAACGACCCAGCAACAAACGGACAAACAAAAAACAAGGGAACTACTGGGTGGATTTTATCTATAAAATTCAATCAACATGAGATGATTATCCTGAAAAACATCCATAGGTTCATAAGATGAATTCATAAGAAAATCGGCTATGTATCCATAAACATGAGATTTAATGGGGGTTGTAGCTGATGAAAATAGCTGATTTATGATAGCTAAGTTGAAGCACATAACTTACGGTTGACCGGTGTATGGAGGAGATGACGATAGTTCATGGGGTTTATAAAGCAACAAACATAACTGGGGGGCCTCACCTTGTAGTGCATTTGTAAACACAAGAGGATTCACCCAGAAAACAACGGGATTGGTATTTTGATTGGAAAATACTGTAACTCGTTGATAATTCAATTTACTGAAATTAAAGATTGGACTTTATCAAATTCTACCCTTTTGGGTGGTAAGCGTAGCTCCTTGTTTGTGTGCTTGCCAGACCAGCCTGTCACCACGGCTTTCCTGCTTCTCAAGTTACAACAAGCGCGGAACCCCACACCATGTTCTGCTGTAGCAAATGAATTTCTCAGTTTCTATGGCACTACTTAACACATTCAATACTGTGGATGGTTGCGAAATCCTGCACCAGTTGGTAGATGGGCAAAATCCCTTTACAATCCCATTATTTGCAGTGTTTCATAGTTACCAGTAGTTACCAACTGGTGCAGGATTTCGCAGTCATGAGGGTAACAGGGGACTGCCTCACCCCCAATTGAACAGACCCCTCTCCCGTATGATCAGCCACACTGGTGGTCTCTCAATTGATGGTTTATGTAACGATATATGTATAAATGTAGATTGTAGATATATATATATATATTTATTTAAACAAAATATCAATATGTATGTTATATGATATGTGAAATATATTATGTTTAACTTTACATATACATATTTAACAATACTTATGTCATGTCTATGTATATATTATATATATATATTCATGCAAAACTATTTTTGTATTTCTTTATACCATTTGTCTCGTTCCCCTTGTTACACAAGACATCCACTTGCGGCTTACAACCTCAATGCACCAAGCGGCTACATCGCTATCACGAGCATTGTTGAACTACACATCGTACTGGAAATAGTACTTTCCCGCCTTTCAAAAATCTGGGCATGGATCAAAGCCTATATTTTCTGTATAAATTTGGGTGGATTGGGGGGATGCACATCCATCATTTTCTAACGCAAAGTGCAAAAACAAAGACACACATACAATATCAACATATACAAACATACGTGTATGTATATATATATACATACACTTATACATATATATATATATATGTATTACTGAAAAAAAACCATCTGACAAAAAGTCCATGCGACAGGAGCAATGGCCTATGAGTGGATATTCTTGCAATAAACATCATCCGATCTCCATTGACAGCCACTGTGGCAGTGAAATTGCTGGCAAAATGATCAAGTTCACTCAAGGTGGTGCCCCCATAGTGATGTTAGTTGGTTTATAATCCCCATTAACTATAGATTCTATAGATATAACCCCCATAAACCCTAGTTATTGGACTTATTTGCACCAACTTAGCTAACTATGGGGCACCAACTTGTATGAAATGCAAATTGACGCAAATTGCATGACACCAAGATCTACCCGTTTTGCAAGTTCTTGTTGGACAGGATACGCAGGGACGAGCATCTCCCCACTGACACCCCCATGGTGGCCCTATGATAATCTGATTAATCTCAAACATTGCAAGTAGAAGCAACCCCCAAAATCACCATACAAATCGAGCAATGAGCTATTAAACATTGTGATCTTATGTGATTGTCCTATGCTAAATTATCACAAGGTGTTGTTGGTTATATTACCATTGTACCCCATTCGAATCCCATTAAATCCCCCTACATACCCATTTTGATTAGAACAAACACCATTCTCAGTCTGATGTTATCATTAAAAATCCCAGAAAAAGCGTATTCAAATCCCACTAAAATCCCACAATGTCAGACCCTCCGGTCATCAGCTCCATGGCTTTCTGGCTCGGTTTCTCCCAGCTCACCATGGCTCACCTTCTTGCGACTGAACTCGGCGCGTCCGCCCAAAATCACGCGCTCCACTGAGAGGACGCTGGTCAAGGGCAACATGCCTGGGGTGAAATCAATGGGTCAATGGGTCAATGCCCATCACCCAATCCCGCAACGTTGGGATATCCGCTTAACCATTGTTATACATCCACTTAGAACTGGAACTGCACAAGTGGAGACTGTGGAAGGCTGCCAAAAATATCGATCGAATAAGACAGCGTAAGGATAAACCTAGAGATTTCCTGGAAAGAATACTCGATTTCTTCGGTGGATATGAGATTGTCATCAATTTTAGAACATATTGTATGAACGAAAAACAATCAAAGCGGCGTTTTGTCTCGTCAGATATGTGAACGAGACTAATTACGTTTGAGACTTCTATGTACACCATCTCTTTGTGAAGTTGAAGATCACTTTATATCAATAATACAGGCAAACTGTATATTTGATCAAGGAATATACTATACTGATCTATACTGTACAATAGACAACTGAAATTTCAGGTTTGTATCATGGTGTATCATCTTTAGTTGTATAATTATATGTGGTATCAATCTACTTGAAATTGTTTGGTGTTTCCTGACATATCCTCCGGTGTCATCAAACATGGCACTGGAAAATCCACCTTTTTTTCGAGGTCTCTCCCATGAAAAACCCTCCATTTATCATTTTTTTCGTGCTGGATGGGATTTCACCCTCCATTTTGTTTCCCTAATCCACCACTTTTTCGGCGTTTTTCTGGGTGAAACCAGGGTGAACCCCTCATGAAATCACAATAAAATCTCATCTGGTTGGTGGTTTTAACCCTACCCCTCTGAAAAATATGGGTCACATGGGATTATTGTTCCCAATACATGGAAAAAAAAAACTTCCACTAAACCCCAGTAAAAACCCACCTTCAAACCCAGCCCAACAGCTCCCTGGCACGCCTTCTTTGGCCTCGTCCACGCACGGCACCTCCTTAGCACGTCCGTCGTCGGACAGCGCCAGGCGCCCCACGCGCGCGCTGAAGCTGCGCGGGCCATGGCCGCCCTGGAGGAGGTCGAACTGGAAACCTGGGACTCGGCCCCGGTGAGGTGGATATTGTGTAAGCAGTTGTGGGGATATTGGCATTGACTTAGTGCGGATATTTCTTGTATATAATATGTATATATGTATATATGTATATATGTATATATGTATATATGTATATATGTATGTATGTATATATGTATATATGTATATATGTATATATGTATATATGTATATATGTGTGGTCACCCCCCTCAACTATATAGTTCGTGCATGTATCCAATACAGCTACAATACTGTAATTTACAGTGTTTTTGTATGTTAGCGTCAAGAAATGTTACAAATTAACCTTTCAAAATGTAGGTTGCATTTTTGATCAATTGTTCGTTTGATTTTTGAAGCTTAATGGCTTCAATTTGTTCCCAACACTTGTCCATCCTCACAACTCTCTTCTTTCATTGTCCATAAAATAAAATCAACACGAAATCAGAATTTTTTTTTAAAAAAAAAACTCGAAAAAATACTTTATATACTTCGAGCGATCCCCACCATGACATTTATCGATTTGTTACTGGCATATCTTCCGGCATTCGATCTGGCATTCTATCTGGCATATCTTCTGGCATTTTATCTGGCACATCTTCTGGCATTCTATCTGACATCTTATCTGGCATTCTCTCTGGCATACCTTCTGGCATTCTATCTAGCATATCTTCTAACATTCTATCTGGCATATCTTTTGGCATTCTATCTGGCACATCTTCTGGTATTCTATCTGACATCTTATCTGGCATTCTCTCTGGCACACCTTCTGGCATTCTATCTGGCATATCTTCTAACATTCTATCTGGCATATCTTCTGGCATTCTATCTGGCGGTTGAGGTCCAGCGGTGCACACTGAGCTGGGCACGTCCCGGGTTTGAGGTCCAGCGGTGCACACTGAGCTGGGAAGGTCCCAGGTTGAGGTCCAGCGGTGCACACTGAGCTGGGCAGGTCCCAGGTTGAGGTCCAGCGGTGCACACTGAGCTGGGAAGGTCCCAGG
>Ga0126342_10013263_pt1 | contig 14624 bp, 9 predicted proteins | sample Cyp1metagenome_FD_92528 | JGI IMG/M metagenome (GOLD analysis project Ga0126342, IMG submission 92528) | Coral microbial communities from Lord Howe Island, Old Settlement Bay, Australia - Cyphastrea 1 metagenome | ecosystem: Host-associated > Invertebrates > Cnidaria > Coral ... | reverse complement strand
GGAAGTGAGGCACCTTTTTCTTTGGGCAAAAGAGCGCTCTGGGATGCGCATGGAATGTCTGCAAGACTGAATGCTGCAAAGGTGGAATGCTATGTCACTGCTGTTTCACATGCAGTTTCACACTTATTCATGATCCCCATGGATTTTCATTATCCCACTTTCTGATTATATATACCTATATATATATAACTATATATTATATGTCATATATATATATTATACAACTATACGTCATATATTATACATAACTATATAAAATCAACCTATATATATATAACTACATGTCATGCATTATAATTAATCAGCTACATCTAAAGGTTACATTACCAGACCCAGACCGGCAACCGCGCCAGGCCCCAAGTGGCTACTGCTCAGCGCCAGGCCCCGGCTTCGCGCCGCGTCCAAGATCTCGAGGGTCACTTCCCAGCAGCCAACGGCCCGACAGGCTGCCAAGCTCAGGGAGTAGGTCTCCTAGCGTTGGAGCTTGGTGGAGAACTTGAGAAAAACGTTGACCCAAAAGGAACACATCCAATTTCGATAGTTCTGATAACAAAAATAAACATTATGATACATTGATCGTTGATTTGATTTTAAAACTTACAATAGCACCATTTTAAGTGTCACCTATCGATGTTTCAAGGGAAAATTGACGGTTCAGCACCGGATGAATGAGATAAACAGCTGTTGAAAGAACCAAATTTGGGGAAATAAACATGACTTGTGGGTGATGTGTTTGATTCTGGGTAAGTTCTACACATAAACACACAGACACACATGTTGGTGTGTACATTGGCGCGGATATACCCATACTTATGTGTATGCGCAAGAACATTGTTGTTTCAAAGTAATTGTTGCTATTTGCTTAAGAAACCGGGATGCATGTAACAACAACTTTTTTCATCTGTGCTCCTTGCAGCACTTTCTTGTTCGGCAACAATCCATTCAATGATACTTATTTATACATATATATATATGTGTAAGGTTTTGGGTCAAGCGTTTGCCCCACGCTCCCCAATCAACCCTAGCGGAACGTTTGCTTTGCCATAGTTTCCGCGGGCTTGTGGTGTCGGCCGATCTTCGATCTGCGCTCCAGCTGCTGGTGGCCTGGCTCCTTGCACGTGCTCTGGTTGACCCTGTGCAGGTCAACCATCACCTGTTCTGTGCTCTGGTTGGTCCTGAGCAGGCCTCCCATCACCACTGGATTTCGCATTGACTTCCCTGGTTGCCCCACTGCTATTTAAACGCTGGCGCACCTGGTACATTTTATTTGATTTTCTTTGACCACATCATTGCCTACCACCTGATTCTATCCCTTGCCATTGACTTGTCTGGCAAAGCGCATGTTTCTCTGGTTTTGGCTTTGGATTTTCCTTGGACACCATGGAGCCTTCTACGCGACGTGCCCTGAGGCGGAAAAGAGCCAAGGCAAGGCTCTCCTGGTATCTCCACAGACGTGGATTTGTGAGATTGACCAAGCCGCATCTCCAGCAATTGAAGCTGGTTCTCAACAGGCACCACTCGAAAGATTTTCAGTTTTTGCGGCGCATCACCGACGAGATGACGTACGACCCATGGCAATGCGGCCATTGCCGCAAAGTTGCAAAGGCCACGGCAAACAACTGCAGCCACTGCGGCGCCAGTTGGGAGGATGCGAACCCCAACTTCGTCCCACCGGTGCGTGGCAAATCTCAAAAGCATCAGCAGGCTCATTGAGAAGACAATTCATGGGGCTTTTCCTCATATGGCAATCCCAAAAGTCCGCGGAGTTCCAGGCACGATCCTTCATGGAACCAGCGGCCCAAGTCACCGCGCAAAGGGCGCCACAAGAATGGTGGCTACAAAGGCAAACACAGCCAGACCAATCAAGGTGCCCATGGCAAGGGCAAACATCAAGAATCGGAGCCACTGGGAACGGAGGGGTATTCTTCCACACCCAGCACTGCCAAAGGTCTTCCACCAGAACCGCCGTGGAGACCGACGCTCCCAAGTATGCCAAGTTTGCCTCCATTGCCGCCCCCAGCTGTTCCGCATCCGGATTCTCAAGCTGCCCAGACTTTGACCAAGCTGACTGCCGCGATCAAGAAGAAACCGGATCAGTACGATGCAGAGGTCCACGCCATACTACAAGGGGCCACTATGGTGGAAGGCCTCAATGCGAAGGATCAGATGCTCAAGGCTGCAGAAGTTCTTGGAACTGCCAGAGAGGCCATCGATGCCGCAAGATTGGGTCGGTATCAAAATCATGTCCGTTGGCGGGACTTTTTGACCTCAGCGGCAAGTCGCTGGCAGGAGTACACAGCGGACTTTCAGCAACAAGAACGAGAATTCTCGGAGGCCATCGAGAATGCCAAAGCCGTTATGGCCAATGCACGGGAGCGCTTCGAATCGAGCAAAGCGGCTCTCTCGGCAGACGATCAAGCAGCCTTTGGAGAAGTGGCAGATGTTTCAATGGCAGAGAAATCCCACGACAATGTCTCAGGCCAAGCCTTGCAGGCCAACTTAGAGACTATGGCAGCAAATCTCCAGACCCTACAGAAGTCTGCAGAAGAATCAGTGGCTGCGGAAGAACAAGCTGCCAAGAGACCTCGCTTGGGAGATGGAGACAATGCATTACCAGAGGCATCAGCAAAGAAGCCAGGTGGAAATGCCCTCGAGCCCTTCGCGGTCAGAGACGCTCCGTCTTTTCAGGCGCCCGGCAAGTAGTGACAAATGCGTGCACTTGCCTAGGGCAGCGTCTAGCGCACTTTGCGCTGCCGATGATCGTCAGGAAGTGGACCCACAAGATTTGCAAGAAGTGGGATTTTTTGAGTGAATGGCAGGCCACAGAAGATGCTTGTGAGCTTGCGATTGAGTTCCAATATTACACAAGTGTTCACTTTTCAGGGTCTTTTGACCGGCAAGTTCCATCCACTGCGTTGAGGGTTCGCAGAGTGAGCTTTTGCATGGACATTGACCTGAAAATTGGATATGATGATGTAGACATTTTTCAATGTTTTGCTATGCCAGAGGCTGTGTTTCACGATTGGACAGACAAGCCCTGGTCATTGTACCCTACCAGTGATGTCCGAGTTACGGATGCCTTTTTCAATGTTCCTTCTATGCACCATGGCACAGATGACGAAGCTCCTGTAGGCCCTGGTCATGATTTTGAGGAGAACGATTTTGCTGATGAAAATGCAGCCACGACTCCTATTGAAGAGGAGAACGTTGATCTGCAGGATGGTGATCGTGGTTCAGATCATTCAGGTCCAAATGATCCCCATGGTCCTGACAGTGAAGACCCCACTTCTGATGAAGATCCACAAGCTTTGCACATTCTTCGACTAGCGCGTCCACATGCTTTTGGACACGTTGACTGGGGCACATACCACACCGTTTTGAGAGATATGGCTCGGATTGTGCGCATGCCCATCAACGTTCTGGTCGGATTTCATTATATGCAAGCACGTCTTGATGGACTGGCTGACATTGAAGAAGCAGTCATTCTGCAACATCTCTATGACATTGAGATAGGATCTTTGGAGAAGTTGGTTGTCTTTGACTTGGTCATGCACATGAATCATGCTGGACAACGAGTTCCACAAGCACCCAGTGTCACCAGGACGGTACGCAGAGTCCTTCCGCAATTAGCTCGCACCCATGTCCTGACTCTGGCTGGTGTTGATGATTATTGTGAATGGGTGCAACATCAATGTGTTGTATACCTTAACAATCAGATTTGGGAACTCAGAGATCAGCGCTTGAGGGATGTTGCCCACGGCACCTACATCAAGATTGAGGTTCCGCCACCACCACCGCCGCATTGGAATACAGCTGCAGCTATCAATGTTGCGCGGGATGTTGGTTCTCTCTTTGGTTTTCCAGAAGCCAGTGAACTTGCCTCACAAATCTTAGCAGCTGAATTTGAGACTTCCCACCCAGCAGCAGAGGGGCATTTCCGGCAGCACAAGCCATGTGTCATTGAAGATGATGTAGATGTGCCCATGACTTTTCCAACTACTCGAAGGCAACGTCTTCGACGTCCACGACATGATGGAGATATGCACTGGCTCGACCAACTGGCACGTGTTTTCCGCACAGAAGCTGAAATTGAGGTCATTGATGGGCCCCCACTTCTGTACGTGCAAACTTGGTTTGTGCACCATCAGCAACATCCTCGTTGTGCAGATCCTCGACCATTACGACTCGAAAATGCCATGATTACGTGGCTTGAGGAATTGAGATTCCTCTGGAGAGATCGACTAGATCGCACAATGCCATTTGCGATTCACGTCATCCAGCCACGACCTCCTCAACCTCGACTACAAGGCTATGGATGCCACATCCTCCTTGAACAGGCTCAGCCACCGCAACGAGTCGCGGGAGTTGCCACTCATTTGTTTGAAGGAGCTCGACATGACGCCCTTACGCAATTTGCGGCCTCTTTGCCTCGATTCATGAGGTCTCCTGACATCATTGATGAATTGGCTCTCAACCGTTTTTGCGATTTCCGGCACTGTACGATTACAGTTGGCGGTGCGCCAGTTCCTGTAGCTGCTGCGCTTGAGGTTGCATCTGGCTTCAGTATGAAGATCCGCATAGCTGCTCCACAAGATCAACTCCCTTTGTCTCCTGGAGAGACTGTTGAGCACTTTGCGGACATTGCCTTCTTGCAGCTGCCATTGCATAGTACTTGGAGCAAAGACATGCCCGTCATTGATCATATGCAAGAAGCACCTGCTGATGGCCCCAATCAAGCCCACATTCTTCGAGCTGAAGCAAGGCCCTTTGCTCCTGGTGCCCTCCTGCCGCATGATACAAGTGAATTTGTGCACAGCCTGCACCAAGCATGGACAGCGGTTGCCTGGAGTTGGGAAGAAGAGGCGGCCTCAACCGAGGTTCTTGTATGGTTTGCTGATCATGCAGCCCCCATGCCTCATGGACTTCAGCCTCGACGCCTCCGTCTTTGGCCTGATACCCAACAGTGGGAGGACGCTATTAGACAAGTTTGGGCTGACTCCATTGTGCCTGGCGCGCCACTGGAATTCAACCTTGCTGAACCAACGCCACCCAGGCTTGAACCAGGTATTGCAGCACATGTTATCCTCATTCAACACCAACGTGAAGACTGGGTTACATCACTGGTCACATTGTTTGATGCCGTTGACCACGCTGAACCTGTTCCGTTTTTTCGGAGAGCTGTCACTACGATCGAGCATATCTACCTTGAGCACCTGATTGTCACTATGGGGTATGCAGATTCTTGCCTTTTACGCCCATCTCAATTCTTGTGCCGAGGATGGTACCATGGTCAAGCTCTTTTACCTGGTCGGCCTATACCTGGCCGCAGTGGTTACAGTATTGTTGTCCACGTCCAGCGTACTCCTGTCTTTGCTGGGGCTACTGCATTGATGAGCAACCCGAATAAGTTGAAGGCAACGCCAGTGCAACTACAAGCCCATCAATTACAAATTGCTACTGAGCACTTCCTCAACCAGTTGCAGCTCTTCCCCGATCCTGATCTCCAAGATTCAAACCTTGTTGAGAACGTATCGACGACAGCTGCACCACTGATCCGAATCTCCATGACCGACATTCGATTTGCCCTTGAGAAGTACGACAAGATCTTTCTGCTCCCACGATACCACCTCCATGAAGGGGAAGATGCCACCGCTTGGACTCAAACGTGGTGGGATTGTCAAACCCCAGTCACCGAGGTCTGGATTTACCATGATGGTTCACACCGTGAAACTGGGGCTGGTGCAGCTGCTGTGGCTTTTTTACGATGTGCAGATGACCAATGGGTCTTTGGAGGTGCTGTATCTGTGCAACTTCCCGCTGCCACCACATCCTATGGAGCGGAACTTCGTGGAGGCCTTTTGGCAGTGCAGTTTGGTATTGACATTCTGAAAGTCACCACTCTCAATCAAGCAACTCCACCAACTGTACGATTGTTGCACGACAATACGTCAGTTGGCAATCAGATCTTCGGCAACTGGAACGCCAAAGCTGACTTCCTTGTTGCGGGGATTGGGCGGCATTTGCTCATTTATGCCGAGCACCGCTTTGGCAACACATGGACCACTCAATATGTTGCGGGTCATCAAGGTGACATTGGCAATGAACTTGCTGACCGCGTTGCTGGTCTTGCAGCTGAAGGCAATCCCACTGGTGATGCGAATGAATGGCTACAGGCAATCCTTGCGCCCCAATTTGGACAGCAAGTTGCATGGTTTTGGATTTTCTACAGTCCACAATTTCAGGACTGGTGGGATGGTTTGGACTTATGCCTTCCCCACCAGCCAACAAGCTTGCCTTCCCAAGAGGTCTTGCCCCAGTTGAATACTCAGCATGCAACATCGAGATCTGGCCATTTTGACTGTATCATTGGCACGTGCAATGTACTCACCTTGCGTGCCACTGGCAAGCACGATGATGCTGACCTTGGACTACATGGGCCCACACGCCAGCAGATTGTTTTCCAGCAATTTCTGGAAGCACGTGTCTGCATCTTCGCCCTCCAGGAGACGAGATTGCGGCAGAGCCACAAAAATTTATGTGGCTACCTCCTCTTTCGAGGGGATGCTTCTGTACAAGGTCACCATGGAATCATCATTGCCATCAGCACCACATTACCCTATGGGCACTACCAAGATGCACAAGGACGGCGACATGACCTTTTCTTCAGTCAACGTGATGTTTCTGTCGTGTGTGCGAAGTCCAGATTTGTGATATTGCGCTTGCAGACGCCTTGGCTGAGATGTCTCCTTGTAGCTGGCCATGCACCACACTCTGGGCACACACAAGATGAGATTGAATCATGGTGGTCAGCCCTTAGCGCAATCATCCCACGTGCCGTAGCAGATTGGCCCATCGTCCTCCTGGTTGACGCTAATGCCAAAGTTGGTGATGATACATGTGATGCAATTGGTTCCCACGGAGCTGAACGAGGAGGAGACCGTGCATTGCCTTTTACCTCCTTCATCCGAGAGCATGGCCTTTGGCTTCCTTCTACCTTTCCATGTCATGAAGGTCCTACTGGCACGTGGCGCCATCCATCTGGTACATGGCACCGTAATGACTACATAGGCATTCCAATGTCCTGGCCTGTTACAACTTGTACTTCCTGGACTTCTGAAGACATTGATGTTTCTCTCCATCATGAAGATCACAGACCAGCGCTTTTGCGTCTTCGAATGCCTCTTCATTGCTCTGGAGGATCACACCACACCAGCCCCTTCAAGAGCAATATTGAAACGGCCGATTTGTCAGGATTGCGTTCCTGTGCACCAACAAGTACGGGCCTTGACGTGCATACCCATGCTTCTCGTGTCCAAGACAAGTTCTCGCTTGCCTCCCACAATCACGACCTACTGGTTCTGTCAAGCTCAAGAAGACAATGTCAGACACTACATGGGCACTTGTTGGGGACAAGAGAAAGTGGCGACAGACTCTGCGTGAAGCAGCGGCCTTGCAACGAGCCACACTGCTACAGGCCTTCTTTGTTGCATGGAAACAACTACGTGAACATCCAGATGATCGAGCCCTTCCTGAACTCATGGCGCCATTTAATGGCCTCCTCATGGAACAAGATCGCATCATTGCCAAAGCGTTAGCTGAATTCCGCCTTCTTGGACGGCTTGTCACCAAACATTCACGACAAGATGACATCCGATTCTTCCAGACGGTTATGGAGGAGGGTAGCCATTATTTGAGTCCACACCAATCGAGAGACCTTTGGAAGGTCATCAAGCGGGCTCTGCCGAAGTACCGCCAGCGACGAGTTGCTGTGGATCCTTTGCGCATGATGGCATTGGAAGATGAGTGGAACCCTCACTTTGAAGCCCTTGAAGCTGGCTGTATTGTTGAGACAGAACGACTTCTGGCTGAAGTTGCTTGTCCCCTTCAACAAGTTGATGAGCATAATGCGCCCACAATTGCAGACCTCCCAACACTTTTTGAGCTGGAGCAAACCCTGCGGGCCAACCGTACTGGGCGCGCCACTGGGCATGACCCATTGTCATCTGCCCTCTTTCACAACCATGCAGCTGCGCTTGCGGAGCATGCCTTCCCTCTGATGATGAAAATGTGGATTTGGGGGGAGGAACCTATCCAATACAAAGGAGGACCTATGGCGCTGATACCCAAGGTCCCTCAACCTGTCGAGGTGAAGCACTATCGTGGGATTCTTCTCCTCCCAACGTTAGCGAAGAGCTTCCACGCCTTGCTCAGGAAGAAAGTCATCCAACTTCTGGATCATCGCAGACTGCCGGGACAACTTGGGGGATTTGCAGGCCAAGAAGTCTTGTTTGGGTCCCAAGTATTGAGAGTTCTAGGCAGAACGGCACTTGCAAAAGGCCTCAGCATTGGAGTGCTATTTGTGGACTTGAGCACAGCATTTCATTGTCTGATAAGGGAAATGGTTGTGGGCATTGCTGACCACCACAAGCTCCAGTATGTCTTCGATGCATTGCAATGGACAGAGGACTCCTCCAGTCGCTTGCGATTTGGTCAAGCCATTCCGTGCCTGCTTGAGCAACTTGGAGCACCAGCTTACCTTGTTCGACTTTTGCAAAATATTCATGATTCAACATGGACCACCATCAATGGCAAAGAGTTCATCAGAACGCATCGTGGTACCCGACCGGGTTCCCCATTGGCAGATGTGATCTTCCATTACATCATGTTCGACTTCTCCATTGCTCTTCGTGACTTTCTGCAAGTGAACGGCTATGTTGAGAAGTTTGATCGTCATCTTTCAATGGACGTTGACATGATTATTTGGAGCGATGACCTTGCTGTGCCCATCATTGAAGAACATGCTGCAGATCTCATCCCATCTTTGCTCCATTTATTGGATTTTGTGCGGACGCAGTTTGCTCAAAGAGGTTTCAAGATCAACCTGAACAAAGGGAAGACATGCATTGTAGCGACGTTCTCTGGCAACGGTGCAGCCCCGGCAAGACGCCAATTCCAGCTTATCCCACAACCCGGAACTAGCTTTGAGTTCAGTGATGGCACCGAGCAATTTGTCCATATTACACCTGCTTACAGGCATTTGGGCACATTGTACACCTCTGACCAAAACCTGGACACAGAGATCTCCCACAGGATCGGCATTGCCCGCTCTGCCTTTGAACAGCTTCGACGCCGTCTCATGGCGAACAAGCACCTGCCATTGAAGATACGGCTGCAACTCTTTAGTTCATTGATTTTGTCCAAGCTGTACTTTGCAGCTGGTTCCTGGCATACGCCTACGGGTCGCCAACTTGAACGCATTAGGAATGCGGTCGGCCGGATGATCAAGGCCATTGTGGGACCATCCCAGAGAACGAAGTCCATGGCACGTACCCTGGCACAGATGGGGATCCTAGACCCACGCGTGCGCCTTGCGGTTGAGCGCTTATTGTATGCCCAGAGGCTTTTTCACCATGGTCCTGCATTCCTCCAACTCATGACACATGCGGAAGCAGCACAGCACTCCTTCTCTTGGATGACTGGCTTGCAGCACGACCTCCGATGGCTCTATGGTGTTGAAGCGGTTGCTGACCCTGGACTCCTTGCGACAGACCTGACCGAGCTCATTGAGATTTGGCAACAAGATGCTGGCAGATGGAGAGCGAGAGTGCGAAGAGCGAGCCAACGTCACCTCTTTCAGGACCTCATGATCCATGAGGTGCAGCAGTGGCATGCTGATATTTTTCACTTGCTGCGCCACAATGCTTTCACGTTTGACCCGGACCCGGCGCTTTTGCATCTTCAAGAACGCCTTTACCAATGTCCTGACTGTGAGAGGAGCTTTACCACACCTCAAGGTGTTCACACGCACCGCCGGAAAAAGCACGGCGTGTTTTGCCAGGAACACCACTTGCTGGATTCCGCCACGTGCCCTGCTTGCCTCACTTACATGTGGAGCACACAAAGACTCCAGCAGCATCTATCCTACATGCCACGCAATGGGACGCCCAATCCGTGTTTTGCCTACTTGCAGCAGATTGGCTACATGGTCTCCTACTCGGCAGAGCACATTCCGAAGGTCATGCATGGACAATCGCGTTTGGATGCTTTGCCGGCATCTGGACCTTTTGGTTGTGGGCCAACGGCGAGTGAGCGCTACTTGGCAGGGCTGCGAACAGCAAAGCTTCGGCTTGAGGCCGAGATCCACAACTACGTGCAGCCAGCAGATTCTGAAGGAGCAGGCGAGCGCTTAGGAGACATTTTGACCGCTGCTACGTATCGATGGTTTGCAGATTTTCGCCTTGCAAACTTTGATTTTGCGGCTGTGGAGCGCCCCCAAGACAGATGGATTGATGTGCTTTGTAAACTACCATCGGACTTTGAATCCTGGGTTGCACGTGTCTTCATCTTGTGGGGGAGACATGTACTCCCAGACATCATTGACAGTTTGGTGGATGGTGAGGCTGAGTTTTACTTGGATGAGGAGTATGCGGAGCTTGCAGCTGAGTTTGATGAATTTTGGCATGAAGCACATTTGAGGCGCATTGAGCGCCAAATTGCTGCAGCAGAGCAAGCACAACCAGCTCCGCTACCACACCGTCCTGTACGCCCTCCACAGAAAGATGGAAAACCGAGGACAATCCCGCAGCTGGAAGTCCCTCGCCTGTTCACAGAACAGGAAAAATGGCAGGCTGACCTGAAGCGAGTCCAATGGCAAGATATGCCCCAAGACCCTTTGACGCCCCTAGTGCCAGGCCTTGCACCTCGCCCATCCTTCTTAATAGTACACCTATTTGCCGGCAGACGTCGTGACCACGACATTCACAGCTGGCTCGAGGCATGGGCTCAGCGCAGAAATTTTGCTCTCACCATCCTGTCCCTCGACACGGCTATTTCGCCGGTCCTGGGCAATTTGGATCAGAATTCCGAGACCTGGAACAAGTTGCAGGAGGCCTATCTCTCGGGCTATGTCGCTGCGACTATTTCGGGGCATCCGTGTGAGACATTTTCTTCGGCGAGATGGACAACGCCGCCGCCTGAACTTCAACATCAGCGTTGGCCGCGCCCTTTGAGGACAGTGATGCAACTGTTTGGGCTCGACCACCGTAAGATGCGAGAGCTTCGACAAACCCGAGCTGGCAGCGCATTCTTCCTGCAAACGGTCTGGACGCTTGCTTGTCATCTGGTTTTCGGAGGCATCTACATTGAGGAGCACCCAGGTGTACCCCGACAGCCCCATCATCCATCGATATGGAGAAGTGCCATCTTGAACCTCTTCAGGCAACACCCTGATGTGCGTTTCCATGAAATTGGCCAATGGCGCTTCGGAGCTGCTTCTGTCAAGCCGACGGGCTTGTTAACCCTGCGGATGCCCTACTTCATTGGCGACCTGTTCTCCCACGCTGATCCTCACGCTGAGAGGCCGACCACGGCAGCGATAGGGGTTGATGATGCGGGCCTTTTTCGGACCGCCATCCACAAAGAATACCCATGTAGACTCTCAGCTGGCTTAGCACAAGCCATTGCGGCCCAGCTTCAACGACAATGTCGGGACAGGCTGGTGCGTAGTACATGTGCATTGCCGCCTCCCTTGGTAACATGGATCAAAGAAGTAGCAGCCAATTGTGCTGCTATTAGGTCCGAAGCAACATGGCTTCCCGATTATCAAGGTTGAGGCTTTTGGCGCCTAATTCGAGAATTGTGCAAGTTGGCTGCAAGGTTCAGACCTTTCTGACGCCAGTGAAAGTGAAAGTGATATATATGTGTATATTGATTATTTTGTCTTGCTTCCTCAAAACTCATAAGATCCAAAATGCACACCCGCATTGATTTAGGAGGAAAACACTTGTGGGCCCTTTAGTTGCTACCCCATTTCGTTGCTATTTGATACAAGGCCACCCAAAATCAGAAAAGCTACAAAGACATCAAGACAAGTATGTGATTAGGTGTACATTTATAGATAACATTAGATAACTCAGACTCACTTTATAGATTAAAAAAAAACTTTATTGGATATGATATAACACGAACTTGTTTGTATTGACGCCCTCTGGAGGAACCCTATACTAAGACGCCAATCTACCACAGATCATTTCGTCTCCGATTTCGTCTCCTCATTGGCTTGAAAGGTGACATCTCCTCATGCGAAGAAAGGCGATGCCCCCAGTTCTGCTTGTTCGTTTATAAACCCCATTGACCATAGATATGTCTACCACAGAGCCTAGTTCTGTATAGTTAGTATGGGTATTGGTTATATACCAACTTAGCACTGGCTCGTAGCTTCAATCAAAATGACTATATAAAAATACATACGACATACAAATATTCAATAATACCAGTAATATTTTTCCATGTGGTTTGATATAACTGTAGTATCATGTCAGAAGCAAAACCACCACCTCCAAAAGCACTCGGCTAGCCAAGTCCTCCAAACTGCACTTCGTTGAAGAGAGATATTGCCTTTTCCTCATTGGCGAGCGCAAGAATTGTCAGCTGGGGGTCATAAATGGCTTCCCAAAAACTTTCTTAATTACCGCACATCTGCACCCTGGCCAAATTCAGCTCCATTTCTGGTGGCCCAAAAGGCCGGAATGCTTTGCCTGTTGACCTGTTGCAACCCATTTTTCATGTGTGGTTTCACATTGTTTTGTGCCACAGCTTTCTGTGATTTTCCGCTGTCCCTTTGCCCAGCTTCCCATTGCTTCGCAGCAGAAAGAGACCGAATCAAAGTGTTGTAAACTTCAACGTCCTGATCCTCAGATCAATCATGCTCCGTCCACCTCCAAAAGGCCTTCTAGGCAAGAAAAAGACAAGTACTTTCCCTGAAATGCCCCAATTTTTGGCCGCTGTAACCGCACCCCAGAGGTGGAAAAAAGGATCCCAGCAAGAACAACCACTGCTCCAATGATGTTTCAGAATGCCGCCCCAAAATAATTGGCATGCAAAATCACCTCAGCATTCCTACTTGATCACCATTTTCCCGATTAAATTTGCATTTTTTAAGGTACAGTAAGTATATAAATAAATAATAAATCAACCCATGTTCAAACAACAAAATCACACCCAATGAAGCCATAGCCATTTGCCAAAGGCTCCGGACCATGTCCTCCTTCCTTCATCTCTTCAAAGAACTGCAAGGCTTTGGCCCAGGGCAGCGAGCGAAGCTGCTCCAATTTCTCATCCATGCCGCATGGCTTGGCGGCAGTTACGGCAGTTACAGTGGCCTTCCCCCGAGCGAATCTGGGATATGGTGGTTTCCATAAATGTGTGTACCCCAATAGCTGATGGATTATAATGGAAAATCCTATCAAAGTGGGTGATTTAGGGGTTCTGTACCCCTATGAGCCATGAGGAATCATCATGTTTGGAGGAAAACCTTGGGACAACCAGCACGTCTTGAGACTCACACAGAAGGGATATGATATGATCCTCTATGATACCACTACTAGTAGCGTCCACTTGCCAGAATGACATCTGACATCTTGTCAGATTCACATCTTTGACTGACTTTCCATAGCTTCCCATATCCTAGAGCCAAAATTGCCTCAACAACACTGACATCAATGGCACCAAGTAATGAAGGTCTTAAGACATTGATCAGTGAAATCATTTTTTCCAAGTTTTGATCCACTGGACCCTGCTCTCCCCTGCTCATGGCTGTTTTGATCACATAGTACTGGCAAGGGTGTCGAAAGTGACTTGTTCGAAACCGACAAAGCACTATATCATAGTAAGAACAATGAGGACAATTGGGATGATATCGTTGCCAAGCTTAGATACCGAGACCGAGCACAAAACCGATTTGTTAGCTGGTTAGTAGATATTCAATAGCTGAAGTAGATCGAAGATTGACTTATCCCAAGTCTACTTTCCCGATGTATTGAGTTGAGGCAATATTCCAACTATTTGGGGAGTGGTATGATATATTTTGGTTGGTAGTCTCAACCCTCCCGAAAAACAAACATTTGTCGTTGGGGTCCAGCATCCCATTTCTACGCTTGAAAAACAACATCGAAACAAAAACAATGATTTCCCAGTTTTTTACAAATATGTGTATATATATAAATGTAAAATTATATACATACACATCGGAGATATGCAAATATTGGCTACATATCCGTTCTATTATATTGCTATATTTTAAGATGATTAAATCCGTTAAATCATCTTCCCCACGTTTGTTCTTTGAATACCCATCATTTTTCAACATCTCCCTGGAAAAGAAGCCAGGGACCCCCAGGCTGCCACTCCCGGGTTCTAAACCAGGTCTCCTGAAGACCAAGGCGTGTTGGTGGGTCTTGGGCAACCTTGGCGCTTGAGAGAACAATGCTTCCAGCTGAAAAGTTGCATCCCAGTAAGTGGTTAATAACCATATGACATAGCCTTGGTAATGATGAACGGTGATAATACGTACACACACGCACATAGATATAACTATATAAAAGACGTCATCTATATACTAAATTCATGAAATATATAAATGTGTACAACAAATTAGTATATATATATATAAATATATAACATCTAAATATAACACACCCACATATATATATATACAAACCAAATACAAATATATAACATATATACATAATATATTTATACACACCATATATATTTATAACATAAACATAGAACATATATAACAAGTATACGCAGCATATATATATAATATAATGTAAACATTATCT
>Ga0126342_10013262_pt1 | contig 14624 bp, 10 predicted proteins | sample Cyp1metagenome_FD_92528 | JGI IMG/M metagenome (GOLD analysis project Ga0126342, IMG submission 92528) | Coral microbial communities from Lord Howe Island, Old Settlement Bay, Australia - Cyphastrea 1 metagenome | ecosystem: Host-associated > Invertebrates > Cnidaria > Coral ... | reverse complement strand
CAAAAATGAAGTTAACGAACTTAGTAAGTTCCTTAACTTAAGTTAAGGATAAGTTCGATAAGTCGATTTATAACTAAGATACATCTCTCATAACTAAGATACATCTCTCATAACTAGGGGGGCCTGTGGTTGTATGTGAAGCACTAATATTTGGCCAAACAATATCAACAATATTAAGCTGCTGAGTTATAGTTTATTTCGAACCAGAACCCACAAAAAAAGGAAAGTAATGATGATCAAAATCATACTCATCCAAAAAAAAAAATATATATATATATATATATATGTAAGACATAAATTCACATATTTATGGTGTAAATTTAAACATTTTAACATTCAATAAATTTTCATAAATATATAAATAAATTATATATATATGTATAATCAGAATATGATGTAAAATATTCACTGCTTTTCTACAGGATTTTGAAACACGTGGGAAGACGACGTCGAGTCCAAACTTATTGGGCTCTGGACTTCACCAGGGATCGGTCAAAATCCCCGTTTTTTGCTGTTGATCAAATAAGAAATATTCGAATAAGATATGTTAGGGCGATTAAATACATTTAAATACCATGGGATTATCTGAAAAAAAGAAATATCCCCAGATCACCATGTTTTAGGTCGATGAAATTCCCAATTTCTTGTCGTTGAAGAAACACAACATTTTATTTTTCAAGTATGTGGGTGAATTTCTCTTCAAATGGATACATTGTATCTTGCACATAGCCACCCTTCAACCAACAGTGAACCAGGTTTTCACTCGTTTTAGCAGCGGTTTCCTATCAACCTTCACTACCCACTGTTAGTGGATCAGGACCATGTGCAAGCCGTCAGTAACCATGTGGTTTTTCATGCAACTAAAAAAAAAACGGTTTAATGAACACAATAATGGACGATATATTTAAGAGTGTTTATGAATATTCAGTGTGAATGTGTAGATCTGCATAGACGTTACAAGTAACTATATGGTTTTATCATTTATTCGTACTCACCCAACGCACAAACATGTGTGTTCAATGCAGTTTCAGGTGATGTAATGTGAACATTTATGGAACAATGATCAACAAACTATGTAAACTGGATTCTGGGGTAACTACGCCGATCTTAAGCAAACCTTATCAGTGCTTAGTAAGCCCTTAGCAGTGATCCTTGATCAATGAGATTCATACAACTTCAATAAATCCCTGGTTGGTGGTTGACCTACCCCTCTGAAAAATATGAAAGTCAGTTGGGATTACTGTATGACATTCCCATATATATGGAAAAAAATCATAGTCCAAAGCACCAACCAGATCCTTATTGTTTCGGGGCTCACGACATCGAGCCGGCGAAATCTCCCTGACATCGATTCTCCTCCTTGAGATCGCGGGACTCGCCCCTGCGCACCCCCTGACAGAATTTGGTGAATCAAAGGGTCAAAGGGTCATGAGATCGGCCACTATAGGCGTGTTAGATTGCATATAGGTTCTGAACTGAGTCTTTGCTTATAAAAATTCAGTTTCAATTCTCGCCTTTGCTGGTAAAAACCCGATCTTGTTAGTGGAATTATTGTGTACCAGAGAAGGTCCCAGTTTTTCAAAACCAAATACCGTATACCAGTGGAACAATGAGAATCCAGTTTTTGTGATGGAAATCCAATTTTGGCAAATTTTGACAGACACCCTGAATTGTATAAATTCAATTTTCCTCCTTGAAGAAAATTTCCCAAATGTGGTGGAATGTAGTGGAGTTATTGATCTATGCATTTTGGGGCCCCAACCATTGGCGGTATTAAAATGCATCTACCGTTTTGCGGATGGGAATGTTAGGTTATAGGTACTAAATTGTATATGTTTTATGTTAGTCCCATTATATCATATCCCATCAAACTACATCCCGACATGCTGTTGCATCGCCGTTTATGTTGTGTACGTCCTTGATCACACTGTATAGTATGTGTGCGTATGTGTTGTGTTGTCCAAAAATGCCGGTTACTGCAAATTTGTTTTGTTTAAAGCTGTTCCGTCCAACCCGAACGTTGTTCCACAATTACAAACATCATCATCATCAGCATCATCATCATCATCATCAGTGACAACTCATGTGGAATGGGGCAATACCATCAACGTATATGTCTCATATTCAACAGGGATCATACATCCGCCACCCCCTATGGCAAATGTGTTGAATGGTGAAATCGCATCAACTTGTCTTCATAAGGGATCAAAAATCAACCACCCCCTCTGGCAAATCTGTTGAATTGTGATCACATCAACTTATCGTCAAAAGGGATGAAAAAAATCCACCGCCGCCTTTGACAAATATGCTGAATCTGATAATAGCACCAACATACCTTCATAAGGGAATCAGAAATTCCTACACCTCCTGTGGCAAATATGCTGAATCTTAAAATAACATCAACTTATCTTCACAAGGAATGATGACAATGATGTTGATGATGATGACAATGATGGTGATGACGATGTTGTTGATGATGATGATGATCATGGGTCACATTACCAAATACATCTACATACTGAAAGTCAACCAACATGGCATTTCAAAAATACGCAGCCCTTCCGCAATTCCGGCGCGGAGCACGGTCGCACCGAAAATGTTTAAAGGGAAGGAGATGACAATCTGTTGGAATTGGAATTACCCTTTTCTTGGTTGGTGGTTTCAACCCACCTGAAAGATATTTATCTTAGGGGTGGAGCCATGCAATATTTTTGTGGAGCACCTCTCTTGACCCATGCCATAAGCAAGCTATGACAGTCCCGGTTGCCCCGGTCTTCCAGGTAAACTCTTGGGAACCGCGGCCCAGTTTCAAAATTCTGATGTGGCTTAGAGGCCGCAATACATGCTGTGGAGAATTCATGATCAACATGAATTGGAAAGCGGCCATCATTAAAATGGGGATTACATGCAAAATTCAAGAATGATAGGGCCTGAGATAACCAGGATTGTCAGTGCCAACCGGATTGGAAATCCAAGGACGTGTCTTCTTACCGCCACTTCTCCTTCCTAAGCTCTGGCGCAACTACGAGTCAGCCACCAGCCGAGTCAGAAGATACTATGGGAATATCGTGGCAATATAACCAACAATCATGGTGAATAATGTGGCTTTCTGCACAGAACAGGGGTACTTTTTGTTTTTATGCCTTCTTGTCATCAGGTCTTCCGTTGGTCATCAAGAAACCACTGATATGTCACCCTTGCAGCGCCAAAGGTCTGCAGCCTGGCAACAGCTCCCAAACCTGGAGCCATCTCATTCGTCATTTCGAAGCCACACACACTGCAGGTGGTAGACGTTGATGTGGAACTGTAGAAAGGTCCAGCAAGGTTTCAGCCACACCGACATGTTCTTTAAGTTCCTTGATCAGATTCGTGCTTTTCGGCCGAGTACCCAGCAATCATAATCCCCAATGCATTTCACCCCCTATGTAACAACCAATCCAACCATCATTTTCAGTTATATCATATCGTAGTCCCATATTTTTGGGCAACGTTAAAACCCAGATTTCATAGTGAAACGGCATTGAATAACCAATCAACAATGGCGAAATCCCCCAAAATCACCAGTCAGCGAGGGTATTTATAATGGCTCAAATGTTCCTTTCGTTCCCTGGAACTTTGATGTCCTCACCCCGGGACCTGCGAGGTGGGTGAGTCCGATATGTTGATTCCAGCCTGCAGGGTAGGCCGCTGAGGAATGGCACAGATTTTGCATATTTTTTTTGTTAGACTAACGATTCTTTCTGAATTAAAGTGGAGAATATCATCATATATCATTATACATTAAAATTGAAAAAATGCATTGGCAATGTTCATTCTAATACAAATTAATCTAGTAATCTTAAAGTATAGGTTGATACATAGTTCATCCCATTTGGAAAATTTGATTTGAAAGTAAACACATTGATTGTGTTTTTGCACATGTTTGACGAACAAATGTGGACAGTTCGCGGTACACATCTGGAAGCCAACATCGCAATGACAAACAGATGCAACAACATACCAAAATCACCAGCAAACACGGATAGTGCTAGAATGCACATGTGACAAACACCTAACCAGTAGGAATGACATGCAGCAACAAAAATACTCTACTTCGAGTGACCCCCACCGTGACAAAATAATGTCATAGTTTCAAACATCTCATCTGGAAGTATATGTGATATTTGTTTTTTCTAACATTCTTTTCTGGCATTGCATCTGACTTTCTATTCTGATATTCTATTGTGGCATTTTCTCTGGCATTCTGCCTGGCATTCTTTCTGATATTGTATTTGACGTCTATTCGGACATTCATTCTGGCATCTGTTGTGACATTCTTTCCGGCATCTTTTCTGGCATTTGTTCTGTCATCTTTTCTGGCATTCTATCTGGCATTCTTTCGGAAATTCTATTCTGGCAATCTATAATTTTATCTGACAATATATTCTGGCATTCTATCTCGAATCTATTCTGACTATCCCTCTGACATGGGCATTGCCAGACGTCAACCGCCCGCGCCAGATCTCAGTGGGCAGTAGTGACCACCGAGAGCGGTCCGGCGCTGAGAGCCACCAGGTCTGGCATTTTTTCACTGGTAAAATGAATGTTTTCCTATTAAAGTGGTGACCCCCAGTTATGTTTTTTCCTGCGCAATCCCGCAAAAACACGGATATATCTACCACACAAAAACGAAATTCAAGCTCAAAACCAACTTTGCTCACAAAGTGGGGCACCGCATTGGAACTAAAGTCATCTGAACGATTGGATTCCGAACTTGGTTTTCCAAACGTTTTGAGACAAACCCATGTATTCTACCCATGGGTGAAGTAGTATATGTATAGGAATGTTTTTATGAACATACGGCACCATGAATTCCAGTGGTTGGTTTATCATCATTTTCCAAATCTAAATCGCCATCTGCGGGGTGTCGCTCTGTATTTTAATTAGCACCCAAGCCCTATGAAATTGGTAATATATTTCATGATGTCCCCTCAATATTGTAGCACACATAGATACATCTGGATCAAGAGTGTTCCCCCAGCTATAGCCTTTTAATAGGGATAATGAGGATACATCAACGGATTTGGGGGTATCCTGTTTCAAGAAAAAAACATATACATAAATAAATAACTAAATAAGTAAGTAGGTAAATGGATATATATATATATATATACACAGTATATAGATATATGTCTATATCTGTAAATATATATATATATATATATAATGTACACACAATTAAATATCTATCTCTAAAGTATATATGTAATTAATCTAATCTAATCCACCTATGGGAAATGATGGCAAACAACTAGTTACAGGTATCGGTATGGCCCTTTACCAATTCTAAGTCGGTAAGTCACCCCATTTATGGACTGATAACCCCATTGATGACGATTTAAAACTGGGAAAGGGCTTTAACTGTAATATTATGTCCGTAAAACATAAACCGCTCATATTTTGATGGTACATATACCAACCATTTAGGGTGATTTTTGGGATGATCTACCATTGTTTTAACCAGTTTGGTTGGCCCAACACCAGGTCACCCCACATCGCGTGCCGTGCCTCCGTCAGGGCGCTCCGTAGCTGCATGGCCGAGCGTTCGGCCGAGGCAAGAAACGTGGCCTGCAGAGGCAGGCGATGGAAAAAAAAGGCGGTACACCAGTCAAGATTATTTGACCATCTGACATGGCGATCTAATCAAGAAATGGTGGATTTTGATGAATGAGCGACGGAGCTCTTTGACCTTTCCAAACTGCCTGGTCTTGTTCAACTTACTCAATTCTGCCCGCTTTTCCTTCCACGACGATGCCAACACTTCAGCCACATCGGTTTCGGGAAAGTCCTCCCCATGGAGACACCGACCACATGATGATCATCCAGGAGTTCCTGGACATCCTGGAACTCAGCAGTCAGTTCATCCTCACCTGCAGCGTCCTCCACTGGGAGGGTCTCTTCCACCAGGGCAATGGCTTTCTTCTTGGCCACGAAGTCAGGGTAGCAGGATCGAAGTGCAGCACTGATAGAAGATCGAGACAGGTCACCGCTAGCTCGTGCAATGACCACTGCTTTTTGCTCTTCAGATAGTCCAGACCGACCTATGCAAGGTAAGCCAACCCCTCGCTTCCTCGGGGAATTTCACTCCTGTCTTACGGCTGCAGCGATCGAAAAACCTCCTGACTTCTGGCAGACAATGTCTTCATGTTTTCACCATCGATAAATGGGTCAACTAACACCACTTACTAGCCAGTTATTACGATCCCTTGGATGATCCTCCAAGTAGGTCTTTAACTATCAAAACCCGTGACTTTACGAACAAAATCGAGGATGCAGGGGCGATTCATGTTTGCTAAGTTTATAAGTAGGTTGGTTACGGTCTATGCTAGATATATTCATGCTTACATAATGGAGGCGATAAACCAACTCAAAACCTTGGGGGCACCACCGCGGTGGAATTCGAAGGAAACAACATCTGATGGGAATATTCGCAGAATTTCGCAGATATAACCAGCAGAAATTTGGGTTTAACATCAATACATGTTGATGTTACTAATGAATAATTGATTTCAGTTATATATAGTTAGAGTCACACAAAGGGGGTCCCCCCATATGCCTGTTCTATTCAAACAAGACCAGCCGCTGGATCTTTTGTGGCCGTTATATTCTCAAAAGAGCAACATGCACATGTTACTAAGTTAAACCGACCCAACAAAGCCACACAAATCGGTATCTGCCACCTAACGGCGTTGACCAGCCGAAGCACGAAACATTAACCCACAAGAATGGGCAACAAGCACAGAAATTGCGCAAGTAAAACACAACGCCGCTAAAAGAATGACACTTACCTTTAGCATACTATTGAGAAATACATCTCCAAGCGCACGTTCACCAAGAAGATCCAATAAGCATCCAAAACTAAACGGAAACAATGGAATACTTTTTTGATGTGCAGAGATTGGAGCAAAAAAACACAAGCAAAACAGTACATGTTGAAGTCAGCAACAAGCCAACCGCAATACTGGAAAATGCGACGCGCAAGAATGGCTTCTTATACTGCAGAGGTATCACGAACGATGATGTGGGAAGCAGCGAGACAATGGAGTCAGCGATGGCGACGCAGATGTGAACGGGAGATAGGCGGCGATGTTGCCCCCAAACTCGATGCTTGAAAGTTTCCGAATGTGCAATTCCACTTATATTTTGACAACGAGCCCCTTTATAGTGGCCCCATATCCCAACTCATGGACGCGATTGCCATGGTTGTGACCAATACTGAACACCAAAAGGGGCACCCGAAGTGCCCCATTTTCAGACGGCCATAATTGGGGTTGGTGGCAGAGGTGATCGTAGCGCTGTTTCATCCTTTTGATGCCTCAAAGTGCGACCCTGAAAAAGGTGCAACCGCACTGAGGTGATGCTTTCGTGTTTGTAAAGTATAATGAACAACTCCTTGGAAGCCAGAACTAGGTTGAGTGAAAAAAAAACGTGTCGCGGCGAAGCCTTGGCTTCGGCTTCCATAAATACATCTCAAAAATATGAATGGGAAAATTGAATCTTAGAAGAAGACAACTGAGAATGGCAAAGTGCTCGCCATTCTGGCGTCCCTCATTGAAATTAGAACCAAAGAGCCCAAGAAACCAGTTATTTTTATGGTTATAAATTCCAAAAATGAGATTGTCATTGCAGTTCTAACTGGTAAAGGGCAATAACGACTCTGGGATCTGGAACATCTTCATGATTTATCAAAAATCATGGGGTTAGGAACATGGACATATTACTTTCTGGTGCTTGGTACGGAATGGGGAAATTTGATTCATAGTACAGTAACTGTTAACAATCATCTGATTCCCCCGTCCCCTGAGCACCAGTAAGCTTAAGAAAGGTAAATCCAAGATAAAACATCTAGGACTGGAACATGTTCCATGGCTAGGTCAAATGCCACCAACCAGCACCGATTGATGCCGCACAATTTCAAGTTGCTGTTTTTTTATCCTCTGTAGCTGTAGATATATCCAGCAAACCCAAAACACAAAGTGGGCTGCCTGGCCAAAAAAATAGAATCTCTGAGTGTTTTCTGGGGGAAACCATGGTTTCTTGTAACACATCCCGAAAAAACAATCCAACAATTAGACCCTTTTGATCCATTTTGAGCTTTGCTCTTCGCACGAGCATTTGATGATATTTGCACATATCTTTGCTGCACGTTTTTCTACACCATATGCTCAATGGGTCAAAACATGTTTTTCTTGTCGAATGTCCGGGTTGGTAGCATTCCCGCCATGTTGCACCATATCGTTTCCTGGATTGAAAGGTGCTGAAACTGCAAAGCAATGCCACAAAGTTCTCCGTGGTCGAGAAATGCCTCTGGGTATTGAAGATAGGGATGGAAAACCACCATTTTTAATAGGTAAATATAGGTAACACCTTTATACATTATACATGGGCCATGTCCCATACTTATGTTAAATTTCCGGAAGGTAAGAATGGAAGAGGTGCACTGCATTACCACCCTGAACGCCCTACGGCTGGGTTCTCTCCCTCTTCCTATGACTGGATGTGTGGTTTACGAAGGAATTTAGCAGAGTTGGCATATATTTATACTGGGCGGAACTACGTTGCAACTGGCTAATCGGTCTAGCAGTGAAACATAGGAAATATGTAAGTTATTACGAAATCAATAGAGTTCCATCCTTCCTAGATGCATGGGTTTGCCTGAAAAAAACTACCCCCAAGATTTCCGTGGTTTAGCATGTTTTCCTCTTTGACGTGGCCATTTTTGAGGATATCTCACAAATTTCAGACATAATTGGCTCCCTTTGACCCGCATGTTGAACAAGTGCTGCCAAGGGGGCCCAAACCTGGAATGCCCTAGAAATCACATACTACAGTAGAAAAGCCGACTATTTGTTTGGCGAGTTTCAATCATCAAGTTCTTCCAAGACGGTACCCATCAATTATGTGTGTTGGTTTTAGAACCTCATTAAGTATGGATGTATCTACCTTAAAGCCTAGCTAGTTATATTCGGCAGAAACCAGCTGGCCCGGCCCGAGGCACCACCTCATAGCACGTGGCGATATCATCATCTAAATCATCTGAATCTGTTGGTCCATTCAATCTGAAACTTTGATTTTAACAAAAAACCAATCACCCAAATTTACCGCGCAGTAGGTCAGATTTGTTGACCAGATCCAGAAAAGTATCGCGGAATCATGTTTGACATTTGTAAAACAAAAGCTGGTCACTTTCAGTATGTCATCATTCATCAGTATTTTTTGATGCACAACCTTAGACGCACGTTTATCTTCCCTGAGACATCATTCACCCACATATTCCAGTTATATCCCTCCATGCATAGTCCCAAATTACAATACCCCAACCAGGACAGTTTGACAATATTGGGAGGATTACCCTTGCATTCACCATTATTTCCAGCGACGCTGGAGTGGGGACGTCACAATCTTCTCACCTGACAACGGCAGCCCTTTAACTTCAGTTGGCCAGTGCTTGGTCCACAATCTCCGTTTGTCTCATTGTTGTGAGATTCTTTTGAAAACATGTTGTCGGTAGACAATAATGAATAATGTAATTACATGTGTCCATATATATATATAATATATATAATATATAGTATATATATAATATATATAGTATATTTATAATATAATATATATATACTATATAATATATATATATATATATAATATAATATATATATGTATACATATGTGTGTATGTGATGTATATCTAATTGGGTATGCATATATATATATATATATGATATGCAATGATAAAACCCAAGACCATCCCAAGTTCACAATACATGATTGATCAAGCCCATCCCCACTTGAACGATTATTGACAACATGTCTACCATATTATGAAAGAACCAGGTGGCCACAAATATCTTGGTGTCACTCTACTGGCAAGATCTGACTTCTTAGTCCTCTTCAAGCCATCGTTTCTCCAGCTATGAATACTCTTCCCCATCAATGACCTCACCTGTGTGGTTTATGTTCATTTGAGGATTGTTCAATACTGTGTCCCTTCATTGACTGGTTAAGAACGGGATTCCCCTCATGGGCGGTCATGAGAATCCGCTACAAAGGTGATGCTCCTCGGGCACCCCCATTGATGTTGATTGGTTTATAAACACCAGTCACTAGTTCGTTACCCTCTGGCAATTTAACATAGCTATGGAAAATCACCATCTATAGTAGGTAAATCACCTATAAATGGGCCATGTTCAATAGCTATGTTAAATTACCAGAGGGTACATCTACCATAAACCCATAGAGTTCACCTCACTAGTTCAAGCCACTTAGCTATCATAAATCAGCTGTAAATCCCATGGAAATTCCCCATGTTCCTTGGTTAGTCATCATTTTCCTATGGCTTTCCTATGGGTTTCGGCTATTCCCACTGACCCAATGGCTACCCAGCTCTACCTTCCATCAAGCATCGCCAAAAGGAACAGTCCATCCGGAAGGGGAAACGACCAAGGCACGGGGGGCTACATATGCTTCCCCTATTCTGATTCGTAAAGCCTGAAAAAAATCATGTCTGTATACATATATATATGTATATATATATATAAGTTATATCCATATTCATTTACATACATCTTATCATGATACAAATACATACATCATATAAATGTGTATATAATATTATATAATCATAGAATTATATATAAATATATATATAGGCTCCTGTTTGAAGCAGCAGATCTCCCAGCTCCACATTTTTTCACAATGCCCTTATATTATGGGGGTTCGTAATATGAATGAAGACCTCTCATTGCAGATCAACCAAAAACCAAATAGTTGAGAAAAACATGTTAAACCCGTCAAACCCCCAACAGATAGAACAGAACAGTAGGAAATGATGTTCTATCGTTCTAGAGATTGCTGGATTAGTTTGCATTAACGGTTAAAGCCTGATCTCCACCCGGACCCCGCCAGCGTGGAGTTCTTCATGCGGAGCTGTTCTGCTTCATTTTGGATCCTGCCCAGCACAAAGGCATTGAGATGCATGGTCGCCCACTTGAGATTTATATGCCAAGGGACACCGTATACCAATTCGTCTACCTGGTTACGATTTTCCAAAGCAAGCACATATTATGCACTTAGGATCCAAAATGATGGTTTTGTGAAAAACAAACACACATATATATATAATACAATATAAATATAACTAAATATATATATATACAATATAAATATAACTAAATATATATATATATATATATATTCCCTATAGATTCCCCAGTCACTTCTGGTGGATTTCCAGTGGGGAAGGTATAAATCACTATATAACATATTAATTATAAAATCACCTTAACATTCCCAAACGTGGCTCGTTGTTCAATTGTCACCATGAAATCTGAGCCATATGTCTGGCAACATGGAGAGACAATGATGAGAAACCAGCGGGCTCTTTTTTCGCCTAATTTGTTTTTCTTCGAAAAACGATCGAGTCGAAAAAAAAAAAGACCCAAGGCCCAATATCCTAAAACCATGCAACCCAAACTGGGCACCATCATAGAATACATGCGAAGACCAGCGGACTCCATTTTGTGGTCGTCCCCTGGTATCCAATGAGCATAGTGGTCATCATAAATCTCTATGAATTGGTGGTGTTTTCCACATGTTCATAATTTATATATATATATATATATATAATATGTATATATAATATATACATAATATATATCATATATATAATATATGTAATATACTATATATATAATATATATAATATATAAAATATATAATATACATCATATACATAATATAATATCCCATGAAGTTACATTTTGTAGCACCATGATATATCTCACGTGACTCTGGGTAAATTATATATCATAGTTCACTAACCTGAATCTTGCGGCCATTTGGGGATGATTTCGCTTATTAACCATGATTCCAGTGACGGAGAACAGTGAGCTCGTTATAATTTACCCAGATAATACATATCATCATAAATCTCTATGAATGGTGGCTCATCCCACGGCTCGTAAGTAGTTAATATCCCTAGTGATTTCAGTGGGATAACTAGGGTTAATCCACCTATAACTAGGGTGAACTAACCTACTTAATAAGTGGGGTGAGCCACCAAGTATGAATGGTGGCCGAATTCCACATGGCAACTGTAGAAACCATGAAATATCTTCAGCGACGTCGTCCCCGATAAACCATCACCCAACAATTCAGGCAGGTGAAGAATCCAACTGTTTTTTAGTTTAGCTCAACCACCAAATTGTTTATGATGAATTTACCATCAACCAGCAACATGGAGTGTTTATACAAAGTGAACACACACACCCAAAGATAGCTATATATGGTGCCAATAACACCAATAACTATGGTTTTTGATATTTCTAAGGATAGTTATTAGGATTTATGGACCAACTTATAACTGGTGGGGCCACATTGTAGGAAAATGGTGATATAACCAGCAAGAATGCCGGTTTATATCAATAATTTCACTAGGGTTTGTGGCAGATATATGGGCACCACCTTGGCCATCAACCAGCAAGAATGTCTTTCTAAAACCGATGCTCTAGTCTTGGATTTTTTTAAGGGACGCAACACACAGTACATATATATAAATATATACATATTTATGGTGATTTGCTGAAAAGGGTACCCCCTAATCATCCATTTACAGATGGATTGTCCATTCTTAAACCATCCATGTTTACCTCCATTTTAGGAAATCCCCATATATTTCCTAGCCGCCTTAACAAGTTTCGGGGCTGTTCTCCTGGATTGCTCGCTGCGCAGCGCTTCAATTTCCTGGTGCCAAGGTGGTGCCAGAAAGTGATTTTCATCATTTCAATGGGAATTTCAGGATCCTAAAATGGAGGTACTGTACCATATAAGGCCATATTTTCTGGTGATATTCCCTTACATAGGCCTGAAACATAGGCCTTATAAATGGTACAGTACCTCCATTTTAGGTTCCTAAAATGGCCATATTTTCTTGGGTCTGTCTGAAAGTGGGGTATACCTGCAGGATGGGGCCCCCAGCTCGGTTTTGCATTCAGTCGCCTTGTGGGGCTTATAATGGTTTATAAACCAACTTATAACTGGGGGGGGCCATCCTGTGCGGTATACATCCAAAATGGCGAGTGGGAAATATGATAGTGAACCAATAGATTTGGGATACCATATTGACAAACCCATGAAACAATACGAAACATAAAGATCAAACCAACAAACATGGGGATTTGTTTTTTAAGCACTGATAAACCGACAAACAAAACTGGTGGGAATGAATTACTGGCGATGTATGGATGATTGTGTTATGAAGAAACCAGGGAAACCAACATCTTGGATGAAAATGTTGCCATTGTCAAATGTAAATGGGTTTGATAGACGTTGTATTTTACACACTATGAAGGTTTCCTAAAATACGGATACCCCCAAATCATCTATTTTGCTAGGATTTTCCATTGTAAACCATCCAGCTATTGGGGTACCCCCATTCCAGGAAATCACCATATGTAAAAAGCAACCCCGTTCAGAAGATGCCGATTTGGTGTTTTCAGGATCCAGGTCCTGGAGGTAAGTCGATCAGTGACTACGGCTGGATGTGGGAAGCAAATGTGAAGAGTTGGTTTCTAGAAACCACAAAAACATTTTTTTTATAGCACATGCTTTCAGAGTTTGGTGTAGAAACCACAAAACGAATCTTTCTGGTTGGTGGTTTCAACACTCTGAAAAAATATGAAAGTCAGTTGGGATTATTATTCCCAGTATATGGAAAAATAAATTTCATGTTTCAAACCACCAACCAGCTTTGATAGTCCACTTCACATGTTTTTTCTGGTTTTGGTTGCTGAAATTATTTATAGCAACGAATTTTAACGGATTTTACCATCCAGGGTGGGGGATGAATATATTTGCCATCACGGCTATCACCAATTTTAAAAGCTAAATCATCTGTAAATAGGCCATGGCCACCATAGCGAACTGTTAAATTACTGTAGGGTACTGCTAGCAATCCCCCCCAAAATAGAACTGTTACCCCCTGGTTATTTAACATAGCCATGGTATAGATGGCCTATTGAAATAGATGGTTTACCTATTAAACATGGTGGATCTTTCCATGGCTATGTTAGTTAGTCATAAACAGATGGTAAATCCAAGCAAATGAGTGGCAAATTACTCGTCTCTCTCTTCGGAGGCACAACCATAAATCTCACGGGAAACCTGATGTTTGTAAACCAAGAGAAATCTAAAAGGTAGGGCCCCCCAAAACGATAGCTAAGCCTTATAATTCCAATAAATAAGGTTTATTTCTATTATAACTACAGTATTCCGAAAGTCGTCGGTGTGTAAACCAAATGGTTTCAATCCCACCTATAAACATGGTGATGACTGGGGGATGGTTTTTTGGCATTGTTTTACCCACATCATATTCTATTCCCTTATACCTTGGATTCCGCTTCGACTGGCGTGGCCGCTTCTGAACATTTTGTCACCTGGCATGTGTGGTGGGGTTCAACCACACAGACTACGAAGACTGTACGCTTAAAGTTATAAGACTTTACAGACTTAGCCTAGATATACAGAAGTTAAAGGATTTATGTTGGAAGTTAGCATGACTTATCAAAAAGATAAAAGGAAGTTATGTT
>Ga0126342_10013261_pt1 | contig 14626 bp, 18 predicted proteins | sample Cyp1metagenome_FD_92528 | JGI IMG/M metagenome (GOLD analysis project Ga0126342, IMG submission 92528) | Coral microbial communities from Lord Howe Island, Old Settlement Bay, Australia - Cyphastrea 1 metagenome | ecosystem: Host-associated > Invertebrates > Cnidaria > Coral ... | reverse complement strand
TCAAAATGTGCTTCGCGCCACAACGGCGTGCAAATTTTCATCTCTCATCTGGCCAGCTGGCTCCGCACCCGCCGCTTTAGCGAGCCTACTTTTCGACCCTCCGGAGCCACAAATCATTGGAAACACACAGGGTGTTTCGCGACTTTCCTACCTTTTCGCGCATCTCCATCTTCTTTCTTCTGACTCTTTCTCTTCTGATCTTCTCTCTTCTAATCTTTCTCTTCTCTCTGCCTCTGCCCTGCTCTGCTTTTCAGTCCATATTGTCGGAAGTTTGACTTCTAAACTTCCTTCGATGATGAAATAATGATGAAATTTGATGATAAAATAATGATGTATGTACTTTGGATCATCTGCAATTTGATCTTGAACAGCGTCATGGCGATGCTGTGGGTTGGTCAATCCTCATCTGCAATAGACCCTCTGAAGGAAGTTCCCAACAACTTTCGACCGTTCGAACTTTACACACGGGATGAAATGACTCCTGTAACTGGTTATGTGTTATGAAATAAGCCAGTTATAACTGTTTAGGGCCAAAGAACTGTAGAATTTCACCAGGGTTTCCTTCATATGGAAGTTTCCTGAAATGGGGGTACCCCAAGAGCTGGATGGTTTATAGTGGAAAATCCTATTAAAATAGATGATTCGGAGGTTGTCAAAATGGGGGCACCACATTTTGTCATCCATTTGATGCTCGGATTTTCCATTTACCCTCTGGTAAACTAACGTAACTATTGAAAATGACCATTTATAGTGGATTTACCCATTAGAAATGGCGATTTTCCATAGTAATGTTGGTTTACCAGAGGGTATAAACCATCCAGCTATGGGGGTACTCCCACATTGAAAATCCGTGAATCCTGTGGAGTGGCAATGCTGCGAGTGGCCCCAGCGAAGACGACCTGGCCGACAAAACACAGCTGGCTGACTGGAAAAAATCCCATGGTTTTGATGGAGGAGAAAGATGGACAATCCCTTATAAATGGAGGTTTTAAGTGGTTTTAGCATGTTTTCAGTTGGGAACATGGTGATATACCATTCATTGTATTACATGGATTACATGGATGAAAAATGTGCTGGGGATTTTCAATAACGTTGAAGAAAACTGGACAGAGCACCAAGAAACAAATGAATTGTGGGATGGATCCGTGTCACAATCAAAAATGGCGTCAGCAAAAAATACTGCCAATGGGGATACCTTATAATCTATGGGGGTTTCCTGAAATGGTACCCTTCAATCATTTTCCAATGGGGATACCCTTCAAAATCATCCAGGTTAGGATCTTCCTTAAACATCCAGCGATTGGACCTCCATTCACCTCCATAAGGCTTCCGCACCGTGGCCGGTCGTGAGGGCAAGCACACCATGTAGCAGGATGACCTCCGAAAAAGGAACCATGGCGATATTTACACAGCAAATAGGGGTTGAATTATGGGAAAATTCATGGTTTAAGCAGCAAAACTTGGAATTTACTCAAGAATGGTTGAGTTTTTTACAGTTCAACCAAAGAATTGGGATTTGACCATAGTATTCAGCTTCAGCCAACAAACATGGGGATTTAACTTACCATAAAGTTGAACTGTGGAACATCGCCAATTATACATGACAAATAGCATCAAATAGCCCTATCTCATTATACTAGTTGATAGGCATCCCGATTTTCTGGCTTATCATAATCCCCAAGAAAAAACAGTTACCCTCTGGTTATTTAACATAGCCATGGTATAGATGGCCCATAGAAATAGATGATTTTCCCAGCTAGAAACCTTCATTTATGGTTGGGATTTTCCCTATGTTAGTCATAACCAGAGGGTAGCATTTCACCAGCCCCCTTTTTGCGACCTATCAAGGTATCCCCCCAGTGGCGAACCGGAACCGATTCCTGACATCCCCGACGTGTCAACGATCGGCTCTCCGTACTGACAATCGATGCGGAGATCACCTGGCGAAAAAAAATCACGGAGTTTTCACCATGAAAAATGGTGCTTTTTCACATGTTTAACATGGTTTAAACTGTGAAAAAGTGGGGCTTTAACAATCAAAGAAGTGCTGGGGTGACTATCAAAAGAATGGCGGAAAGTTTAAACCATGAAGCCTGAATTGGAGGGCCCAAAATGGCGGGCCATGGCATCCCCAAACCTACTGGCTGGTTGTTGGTTGAATTCCCATTTAGTGGATCAGAAAAAACATCCGTTCACCGCTTATCCTAGGGTTGTCTGCACGATGTTTCTTGTCAGAAATGAGCATTGGGGAAATCTTAAGGTCTGGGTGTGAACTTCCGGCTGTTGGCTCTCTTTCTCTGCTTCCTTAAGGATAGACGGTACAGCTATGCAGCTGCCTTGCCCTTCAATGAGCCCTTCTTGCTTTTGGTCCCCCATTGTGGTTTAGCATTGACAACTCCTGGGATGCACCAGTATGACCACTCGCACTTGGACTCAGCGGAAGTGGCTATAGAATGGTACCAAATGCGAACCAAAAAACCCTCGCAATAGGTCCCATCCACCATCTATCACATATCACCATGTATTCTTGATTTTCCATGATTTTCCCATTAAACAATCTCAGCTCAGGGATTTTCCATTGCCAACCTACCACCAGAAAAATGTCGACCGCGCCCTTCGATCCCAAGGGGCACCTCGTAGTACCTGAGCGGACCAGTTTCTTGGGCTTCGATGATTTCGGTGCCGAGGTTAGATGGATTGCACCTGGGGTCTATCAACAAACATATCTCTTTTTTAGACAATCAACAAATATTAACACACTACTATGTATATGGATATATATATATATAAATATAATTATATATATGGATATGGATATATATATATATACACACATCTCTCTCTCTATGATTATGGTGATGGTGATGATGATGATGGTGATGATGATGATGATAATCTTTATGAAGCTGTAATTCAGTGACTAAAAAGGGGCTTCATATTTGCAATCGTTTCACGGCTGTCCTTGGGGTGACCCAGGAATCGTAGGGGTTTGTTGGGATGCACATCTTTGATGCGAAACATGGCGGGTTTCAACAACCGTTGATACATCACATTTAACATGGGTTTAACTGATTTTACCATGCTATTGAAGCAGAGCAGTATACCATTACCTTCTCATTCTACGATTCTATTTCCATTCAATATAATGTGGTTAAAACAAAAATAAACTACCCATTGGGGAATGGTCTCTACCGCGTCTTTATGGTGATTTGGGGGATGGATTCTTATTGTTTAAACCATATTTACCGTTTTATTCCATCATATCCCAAGATGTACAACAAGGTGAGGCCCCCAAACAATAGCTAGGTTGACTTATTTGCCTTGATGAACTAAGGTTCTTGGGGGATACAACAAACTAGTATTCATAGGCTTCAATTGCAGCAACGTTCACATCACTGGGGAGCCTCACCTTGTGGCAAGTTGTTCGGGATAGTTACCCCAACTAACAATCATTCTCCAGTGACGTCAGTGACCGTAGGTTGTTATCATGTATCCAGATATTATCCATTATATTACCATATTTCATTAATATCCCATGATATCCACTTATATTCTCATTACATCCGCAGTTTGGGTGGTAAAACCACCATATCTGTTGGTAAAACGTCTATGAATATCTCATTCATGTCCCACCACATGCAGTTATATCCGTATTCTTCCTTATTCCATCCCCAGTTCAATCCGATTTTTTGTGGTTCAAGCCCTTTTTCGTGGATCCCCACTTTTATCTCCTGTGAAATCCGCTTACCTTCCATTAACCTGTTCGTAATATGACTTGATATTGAAACTATTAGTTACCCTCTGATAAACTGTGACATAACTATGGAGAATCACTATTTTTGATAGGTAAATCATCTTTGAAATCCGATCAAAAGCCATTAATTCCCATTAAATGATAGGTAAATCATCTTTCGAAATGACAGTTTTGGCCCAGGGGCTTCGTTTATTGACTCGCAGCTGGCGGTCTCGCTTTGCAGATGGGCTAAGGCGCTGGACCTCGAAACACAACCAGTCAAGATGGGGGCATTTTTTATGCCCAACATGGGGATATAACTGCCATCAATTCCAGGGAAAATACCAGGCAAGTGTTTTTTGATAGCTAAGTTGACTTATAACTTAGCTAGCGTTGGGCACAGCGTTGATGGGGAACATAGCGAACAATTTACTGGTCTTATAAACCAACTTTTAGCTGGGGGGCACTACCTTGTAGGAGATAATGTAAGCTGAGATAATTTGAGATGAGATAATTGGAGATCATATGATGCATAGCAGAAATATAGGATGGTCAAAACAGAACATGATTCAAGAAACTGGCAAAACCGGGGAATGAACACGGCAATTTTTGGCTCAGCAGTGCAGCGGACACTAAAGTTGAGCACCAGGGCGTTTACCCATGAACTTGCCGTCTTTCCGTTGTCTGGAATATGTGGGACCGGTGTAAGTTCCGCGATCATTCTTCTACAATATGAGTTCCAGGGCAGCATGACAGTTCGAACACAAATGGCCCAAGTGCAGGTCAATACTTTCCTCCAATCGTTATCCATTATAAAACATCATTCCAGGACATCACTGGTTGGTGGTGCAATAACCATCTTGAAAAATATTAGTCAATGGGAAGGATTATCCCATATACTATGGAAAATAAAAAATGTTCCAAACCACCAACCAGATCAGTGTTATGAATGGACAAACATTGTCGGTGCTACGTGTGCAGCAGTACCACATTGCCAAGGACTGTGATGCCGCTTGAAAAGGCGGATCACTGACGAAGATGGTCGGATTCAATGGATTGGTTTAAGGGAAAAAATCAGGAAAACCCCATGTTTAACAGGAAAATCTATGGTTTCCGGTTAAGATTTTCCCTTAGACCAGTCCATTGAAGGATGGGGCAACACCCAACAAGGGCAGAATGCGGCAGTTCTCAGAGCCAGTGGATCAGACATCATGGCTGTTTGGGATCGCAGCAAGGACAGCGGAAAACCACTCAAACAATTTTCGATATGATATGCCACGAAAACTATCCCATTGAACAAATCATGTTTTTTTTCTGTGGAAAAGTATGCTCTTTTGCTGTTTTCTGTTTGACGGTTTGCCGGAAAACGGCAGCAATTCGAAGCCTCCATGCCTTCAAACGGTAGCCATGAAGTTGCAGACCTCCACTCCGATTTTCAGACAAGATGAGTTCCCACCGCGCAGGCCATTCTTGATGAAGTTCATCTCCTTCACTGACTTTCTGGATTCATCTGCTCTGAAATCCAGTGGATCACCAAAAGCCTGGGCATCCCTGCTGGAACTGCCCCAGGTTTTTTGTTGCTTGTCTTTCTGCTTTCTGCAAGGCTTTCGAAAACAAAACATGATTTTGCCAGAAAAAAACTCGTAATTTTCTAGATCTTTTCTTTTGTTTACAGATGTTTTTCATTGATCTTCATCAAATTTGATGGATCCACCTTGATTTTCATGGGTTTTCCTGGATTTTCATATGGGGTTTCCCTTGATTTTCCCATCATTTTCCGCCCCCATTTTCGACGCCCAAGAAACGTGGTGATGCTGCCGGTAAGGCCGCGGAAGGTCACGCTGAGATCCACGCCTGCACGGAGATTCTTAGGGAGAACAAATGGAGAATACATGATTCTTAGGTTAATAATGATAAATGATAGTAACTATGATACAAAAACCTATGATCATGTACTATCATTATAGGTATTATTGATAATAGTGTCTTAGGTTACATCTCTTGTTATATATGATATAACAACCTATGATGTTAAATGAGACTTTTATCAGTAATCCATGTAAACTGATAATTCAACAAATGGATAACCGTAAAAAATGGCAAATAATGGATCCATTGTCCATGGTTGATAATCATAACAAATGGACAATAGATGACGGATCCATTTTTCATGATGAATCATCGAATTTGGACAATCATGGCATGATGGATAGCTCCAAAAACTCTAATGGGGGCGATACTGATGGATAACAAACACATGGTTAAGAGCAATACTGTAATTGATAAGATGTTAATATCTGTCAATAGATGTTCATAGATGTTAATAGATGTTCACCGGTGTTAATGGAGGTTAATAGATGTTAATGGATGTTAGTAGATGTTCATAATGGTGAATGATGGTTAGTCATGCCGGATGATGCTTTGAAATAATTAATGATTGTGAATTATTGTGAATGATGGTTAATGATAGTTAACGTTGGATAGTGGTTCAGTTACAGAAACTTTCCTTAAATACAATCAACCAATGCTTAATGGTGAACGATGGTAAATCATGGTTAATCATACTTGATAACAAGCACATAGTTAATGATGATGCATGATGCATGAATAGATGGTTAATAGTGGTTCATACTCACTTCCATTGGTGCATGATGGTTATGAGTGGTTCATCAGCCCTTAATGTTTTTAGAGTCCTGAAAAAACCACCAGCATCATGGGATATTAATCACAAACAATCTGACGGCGAATGGTTGATGGTTTTTATCGTGCTTCATGATGGTTCATGACGATCAATAATGGTCAGTGATGGTTAATGGTGGACAAAAATTCGGTTAATGGTTTTCAGTTCACATTCCTGAACAACAATCAACCGATGCTTCGTAATGGTGAATGAAGGTTCTTAATTATCAGCAATCCATGAACGGTATTGGTTATCGTGAATAATCGATATGGATAATACCATTGGAGGTATGTCAAAGATGGCCATGGTATTGATTGATGTTATACATTGTATTGATGGTCCCACTATTGGTATTGTTGTTTCCTCATTCCACTTGCCATTTGGTTGATTCTCCATTTTCAGACAGACCCATAAAATATTGAGTTAATTATACATGCATTTATACTATGTATATATATATACATATCCCAGAAAAAAATCACCAGTATACCCCTTTGTTTCATCTCAAATCCCTCTGAAAATTGTGGTGCCCCAAGCACTTAGATCAGAAGTTGAGGCCCCCCCTCAGCATCACATGAGTCTTAATTAAAAGGCTTAAGAACCATTATTTTGCTTGGTGAAGCCCCAAAAACAATGACTCAGTAAGACTCAGTAAGACCTCCATTTTTCATGGGGAGTTCACCGATTTTTGGAGGTCATCAACCGATTTTTACTCAGATTGGTGAAGCCCCACATCGGTTAGTAAACCCCTGCCAGGTGACCCCAGGTGACCTGCAGAGCAAGACTTTGGCGCACAAAGGTCTTCGACACCTCGGTGTTTGTGGGTTTAGTTAATTTAATACTCAGTAATGGTAGATAATGATGAACAAACATTAATAGAAATGATTGTGGGTTTAGTTAACACCCATTGGGCGAATGAATATCTACTGGTTGATATCCAATTCTGGATGTAAATTGCAGATAATATACCCACTAATAGTGGCTAATGATGGGGGACAATTTCATGATGGTAGAAAAATCAATGGTTGATCATGTCTCCCTATGTTGATTATGTGTCATCTAACATGGGTAGAAACATCGGACAGGATCAACCTGGCAAGTCGCTAGAGTTAGTTCAGGGTTAGTTCACCTAGTGATGAGGGAAGCAAAAAAGATGCCAAATCGTCGATTTGATTTTCATGGTTACTAAGCACACACACACAACAAGTGGGATTTCCTCCAAGTAGAAATAGTCGACCGAACTTATTGGTGCAAATTTATTGTCGTTTATTTACTAGATGAGGCAAACCACAACGGCGATATCCTCACACTAACCCATTGAGGATGTATCCTGCGAAGCTATAACCAAGAAATATGAACGATAATAAACCATCCCCCAAATCACCAAAAATGGGTGGTATAAACCATCAAACATGGGGGTGGTTTATTATTTGACAAAATATGCTTCATCGTGGTTACTACCACACTGATGAGTTGCCGCATACTGCTGCCTCGAGGGCCAGGGCATTGGACTCGATGATTGGTTGAAAGGCCGTTCATCCCATCCCCCGTTCATAGTTACAGCCCCATTCTATGCCAGTCATATGTATTTTGATACCAACAAAAAACAACTGTTTTCCAGAAATCTTGAATTCTCAGATGATGATGGGAACATTTGCAGGAACCCCCTTATTGTGACCTGCAGATTTTACCACCAATCCTGGATTTGCTTACCGGGGGTCCCCATGAAGATAACACATGATTCCCTTAATCGACTCTCCCCATTCGTAGTGGATTTCCCACTAAAATCTAAGCTCGAAAACTTGGATCTCTGACAGCCAGTGGGGATCATCATGCGGAACTTCGAGCCTCTTTTTCTTTATGTTGCCAATCTTAGACGGTCTGCAACGACTTCAAGTCTTTGCTGCTTAGTCGATGTTTTTATTTTTAATGTGTAGATGATATATATATATGTACATGGAGGTTTCCTAAAATAGGGGCACCCCCAAATCATCCGTTTTTATACGGTTTTCAAGGAAATAAACCATCCATTTTGGGGTAGCACCATTTTAGGAAACCGCCAAATCCCCAGAAGTACTAAAGTACCAATCTAAACCCATTGAATCCCAGATGGTAGAAATCCATGATAGTCCCCAGAAATACCTATAAAATGGTTGATTTCCAAAATTAGTAAACTGTTAATGAACTATACCCTCCAGTAAACTAACATAGCTATTGAACATGGCCATGGAAATAGTTGATTTACCCGTAAAACATGTTGATTTTCCATAGTTATGTTATTTTTGCAGAAGGTAACTAAGAGTTTCAATATCAACCCAGATTACTCATATAGCACCCGCCCAAAAAGATGCCAACAAAAAATGCCACTTTAGGATGCTAAAAAATCGATGGATGTTTGTCCAACTTTTCAGCCGGCATTTTGACGGGCTAGAAATAGTTGAATCTCTAATATGTTAATGGGTATCCATCCAATAATTGTGTTCTTGCTAGTAATAGTTGAATATAGCTAATACGATAGTTTCTACATTAGTTCATACGACCCAATTTGTTCATATTATTGATCATCATGTCATGACTACGTTATTCCCAAGTACTGTACCATTAGTAAACTATGAATAATGACTAATAGTCTATAGTTTATTGATGATAACCCGGGGAAAGCTATACTTTCTGTAATAATGCCTACTAGTCATTCATAGTCTTTCGTTTATAGCTGGTTATGATAAGCCATGGACACCTATATCTTTATATGTCACCTATATTGTGATAAACCATGGGAAAGCTATATCTTATTAACCCAATGAGTTCATATGGAGGTTTCCTAAAATAGGGATACCCCCAAATCATCCATTTTAGTAGGATTTTCCCTTATAAATCATCCACTTGGGGGTATCACCATTTATGGAAACCTCCATATATTATTCAACGATCATATGGTTAGTAGCTATTCCCATACCAAAAGACTAAAGGATTAAAATTCCCATCTATTGACCCAGCAATATCTTATTAGCCAGATGAATTCATTTCCAATTTCATTGCGAACTTCACCAGTGCCTTGACCCATTCGTCGGCTTCGTCGGGCCACTGGAGTAGTTCCCCAAGCGACCACAGGTCACCCGAATCTCGCCCACCTCGGGTGACGACACCATGGGGCTGGTTGAAGTGTCCCATTCCTATGAAAAAACAAGGAAAACTATGGAAAAATGGGATTTCAAAATGATTCAACCAACAAGATTTGGGATTTAAACATGATTCGACCAACAATTGTTGGGATTTAAACATGTTTCAACCAAGACATTTCGGGATTTCACAAAGGGACATGGGGAAACTGAGAGATTCGGCCAACAATGGGGTCTAGCGATCAAACATGGTTGCTGAACCTTTCCAAAACTTGATTTCGCCACATTCAAGCAACACAAATAGCTGCTTGGTATGGTTGAACATATGGGGGTTTCTTAAAATGGGGGTACCTCAAAATCATCCATTTTAGTAGGATTTTCCATTCTAAACCATACATTTTGGGGTATCCCCATTTATGGAAACCACCATATGAGGCATGAATGACACCAACAATCAAATGCTGGGGCAAACTCCGGGAACCAGGTTGAACATCCGCCAACCCGACGAAAAACACATGGCCAATTAGCCAGATAGCCTGCCAAAAATGATAGATTCTGAGCTGGTGAGTTGGTAGATAATCCCATTCCAAAAGACTATCTAATGGATCCGTGAGCCTACCCATCTTTCAGATTGACCTAGAACAGGGTATCATGTTTCCTTCTGTTAGGTCCTGGCAATCAAACCTGGCACACTGGAGGCTTCCAATGCCAGGGGAATCGTCTAAGGTAATTTTCAAGCCAGGTATGATTAGAAGGTGACATCATCATGAGAAGGTATGTCATAATCAATATTTAGAGGACATAATTGTATGTGCTTTACATATCATATGGTTGTAAGCATTAGTATTCGTATTTGCTACATATCATTTGTATGAACTTAGAACATATCATCATTCGATTTGTGGTTGTTACATATCATTAGTTACTTAGTATTAGTATTGTTTATTAGTGGGTACAAACCAATAAACACTTCGTTGTAAGTCTTGCTGCAGGTGCAGTCGATTTTGCTTGTCCTGTCGCAAAGTAAAACGGGGGAGATGTTGATGAGAGGGGCGATCGCGACAACGAAATGAGTTCGTGTCTAGAGATACGACAATGGTTTAAGTGCTGATATCGGCATATAGTTTTCACTGACCTTACAGCAGCGCGCCTCATCACTTGCGCACAAGAGAGTGCGCATCTTGGCCGCGGCGTGCAGCTGCAGCACCCAACGAGGCGGATCGAACCCTTCGGAGCTATCCTGCGTTTGCAACGACAAGAAAGGAGAGCATGGATGCAAGCGGTGGACGTTATATTTTCTTTGCGATTAAAATCAAGTATGTAGCAATTTAAGGAACGCAGGTCCTGCACGAGGTCCAGGTCCAAGTGCCCCTCGGGTCCGTCCGCCATCACGGGGTATTGAAGCTTGGCGGTGGATTTTCGTAGCCGCAGCTGCCGCGCTTGCGTCGGGTCCTATTCGCATTGGAAAGAAATGGGATACAGTTGACGCGAAAGGTTTATTCGTGGCAAGACAGAGCTATGTCCAAGTCTGAAGACGCTAAATGACATTCCCTGGCCTCATCGACGACAAGCAAGCCCTTGCCGAGAATGCAGCGAAACTGCGTCACCAGCTAGCAGACTCTGCCATCCGGGTGGGCGTCCATCACAGCGCCCTTGCTGAGGTCCAGAGCCTGCATGAGCGCCGAGGGTTGTGCCAAGTGAACGGCGTTCGACAGATGGGTATAAATCAGGTGGGGTATTTAATTCGTGCGATCTCACAAAGACACCCAGACAGTCGCGCGCCTGGGCAAGCTTGTAGCCGATGGTGGCCTGGCCGTCAGTGACGTTTTCGTTGTCACTGTTCTTGACGTCCTCAACTGGGTTCGTGCTGGCAGGATTTTTTTCCTGACCCTGTGCCCGAAAACGCAATGGAATTTCCGAAGCTTGCTTGTTCCGCAACAAAGTGCTTTGTTGTGGCCCCACAACTTGAAAATCTGAAGAGCTGAGTTCGGAAAAAAGTAGTTGCTTATGTTGCTTCAACATTTCTTGCCCCTGTAATTTCTCGGAGCGGAGTTTGTTGGAGACTTGCAGAGGGATAAACAGGACCTTGGCCACTGGAACTTTATCCATAGATGTTTGCCCCCATGGTCCCAAAATTGATTCTGGATATTTTTTGCGCACCATGTACGCCTGGGGGTCGTGCCCTTTTTGGGCAATGGACATTTATTCCGAAAAAAGCTTGGCCCCAAGAAATTTATCCGGCATAAAGAGGGGGACAGCCCCCCGTAGGCACCACACACGGGGATCGTCCTCGACAACGAGGACTTCTGCCTGCGAGGTGCATGGGGCTGAATGAAAAAGTTTGTGGTCCTCTTGGGGCATTGATAAGAAACACGCTTGAAACAAGTTGTTTTTGACAGATCGCCGGTATTTCATTTAGGATGAAAGGCGGAATCTCCAAGATAGTTGTTTTTTGGTTGGTTCATGCTGCTTCCCCTTATGGGACCATATTCGGGCGTCGCGCCTCGGCCGGCCACTCCGCTTGATGCAGCGTCCGCGACGGCGTGCACAGGAGCGGAAACCGTGCATGCGCCGTTTGGAGGGTGCCCGCGTTCATCAACACCTTGCAGCAGCGAGAGCAACGAACTTTGAACCAAAGCCAAGCAACATCAAGCAACTAACATCCAACTGTTGGCAACTGTCAAACAGATGTGCCACAGGATGGCGATACAGTGATGCGTCATATCTACAAGAAGATGCGGGGTGCCCGGCCTCCAAGGCGGATACGCTGCACGCCAGGGGCTTGTTGGAGTACACGGTGGTCCCGTCCTCCCGGGTGGTGACGGCCTCCAAGCGGCTTGGAAAGGAGGAGGTTGGAGATTGCCCCCACCGCAACAGCACCGCTGGCTTGTTTCCTGCAATGCGGCGGCGGTAACAGTTGGCAATGAAATTTGAACCTGACTACTGACTAATACTTAAGATGAAGACCGGCGTGCAGACGTTCTAGTACACACGTATGCAAGCAACGTCCTCGCGAGCCTCAGTCAACGCCGTAGAGGGTGGTTTCGAAGTCCCGAGAAAGTCGTGACGACTCGAGAGGCACCACGGCGGCGGTAGCCTCCCACCCGGGCTCGAGGAAGGGAGTCGGGCGGTCCTGTCAGGAAATTTCAAAGCCGGTGGAAAAGTCAAACTTCCGACAATATGGACAGATGAAAAGAAGAGCAGAAGAGAGAAGAGCAGAAGAGAGAAGATCAGAGAAGAGAAAGTCTGAGAAGGAAGAAGATCCAGGTGCCCGAAAAGGTCAGTCGCAAAACACTGTGTTTTTCCAATGATTCGTGGCTCCGGAGGGTCGAAAAGTACGCTCGCTACAGCGGCGGGTGCGGAGCCAGCTGGCCAGATGAGAGATGAAAAAGTGCACGCCGTTGTGGCGCGAAGCACATTTCCAAGTCAAAATGTACAAAACGCACCATGCTCGGACCACTTTTGGAAGTTGAGATGTCTAAAAAGTGCACGCCCTTGTGGCGCGAAGCACCATGCTCGGACCACTTTTGGAAGTTGAGATGTCTAAAAAGTGCAGGCCGTTGTGGCGCGAAGCACATTTCCAAGTCAAAATGTACAAAGCACACCATACTCGGACCACTTTTGGAAGTTGAGATGTCTAAAAAGTGCATGCTCTTGTGGCGCGAAGCACGTTTCCAAGTCAAAATGTACAAAGCACACCATGCTCGGACCACTTTTGGAAGTTGAGATGTCTAAAAAGTGCAGGCCGTTGTGGCGCGAAGCACATTTCCAAGTCAAAATGTACAAAACACACCATGTTCGGACCACTTTTGGAAGTTGAGATGTCGAAAAAGCGCACACCGTTGTGGCGCGAAGCACATTTCCAAGTCAAAATGTACAAAACACACCATGCTCGGACCACTTTTGGAAGTTGTGATGTCTAAAAAGTGCATGCCTTTGTGGCGCGAAGCGCGTTTCCAAGTCAAAATGTACAAAGCACACCATGCTCGGACCAGTTTTGCATGCGTGCATAGATCAAGTTGAGCCTGGAGCAATTTCAGAGCATGAGTGCAACGGTTGGCTTTGAGGCTCTCTGAAATTCTCTTGGCCTGTGCCAGGGCAGTCATTATGGTCCTAGTTACCTACTTCATCATCCTACCCCTTCAGTTGAGAATTATTGGACACCTTGACCACATTCCACTTGAACAAGATCCTACATGCATGTGCACATTTGGGCACCAGTTATATATGTACTACCTAAAACTGATTGAACCTATTGACTATTGTTTCGTGATGGTGCTTTTGGATATGTATATATGTATATATATATATGTAAATATGTTTCTTTTTTAGTACGATAGTAACAGTACAACATCAGCATTTATATATCCCATACTCGGCGACCACATTTTCGTCACACCGCGCCCCTTGGGTGACTTGTCCAAGCTTTGTCTCGGAAAGGAACGTCTCCACTTTCAACTTGAGAAGGCACTTGACGCCAGCTTTTTTGTTGAACTGGCAGTGAGCTTGGGCGACATCCCGTAGGTATTCATCATCGGCCAAACTCTCCAAGATTTCGTTCACCCTAGTCGTGGATGCCATGGTGCCATTCTCACTTGCACCTCCTCCATCAGACTCACGCTCAGAACCTGCCTCTGCATCAGAAAGTTCATTTTCGTCGGCAGTCTTGCCATTGCCTTTCCGGCCCTTGCCCCTGCCCTTGGGCTGCTTGACAGGTTTCTTGGGCTGGGCTGTGGATGCCATGTGGAACAGGCTTCCAGCATCGTAGGTTGGAGCAATCTTTCTCTTCGAGCCTGTGGCCTTTCTCATGTTGTCCGCATCCGAGTCATCGGATTTCTCCTTGCTAAAGGGACATGGGAAACAAATCTAAAAACCATTGACAACCATAGAACTGATGAACACCAAATTTCATTAATTACACTTTCATCGAAGAAGTTTAGAGGTCAAACTTCCGACAATATGGACAGATGGAAAGCAGAGCAGGGCAGAGGCAGAGAGAAGAGAAAGATTAGAAGAGAGAAGAGTAGAAGAGAAAGAGTAAGAAGAAAGAAGATGCAGATGCGCGAAAAGGTAGGAAAGTCGCGAAACACTGTG
>Ga0126342_10013260_pt1 | contig 14626 bp, 13 predicted proteins | sample Cyp1metagenome_FD_92528 | JGI IMG/M metagenome (GOLD analysis project Ga0126342, IMG submission 92528) | Coral microbial communities from Lord Howe Island, Old Settlement Bay, Australia - Cyphastrea 1 metagenome | ecosystem: Host-associated > Invertebrates > Cnidaria > Coral ... | reverse complement strand
TATAACCAATCGCCAACCAATCGCTCAGCCTATCGCGATGCAGGTTTTAGCAATCGCGCAAAGCAAAGTAAACGCATCAATTCATAAATTTGTGACCTGCTTTTACGGACGGCTCCCATGTGAAGCTGCCTGCTAAGCACTTTGCCGTTGCATTGGCCCAATACTTCGGTTGCGAACAACAACTCTTAAAGCAGTCAGCAGACCGTCCAACCAACCACGGCAAGAAACATTTTGCTGCTTAGTATTCCTTCGATCAGGCTGTTGAACTTCATGTTTGCTTACGTTTCAAACAAGAAAACACCAAACTAGGTGAAACATATACCTGGTGATGTAATAGTTTGCTATGAAATATGGCCCATAGAAATAGATGATGAAAATGATGATTTACCATATAATCAAAAGTGGTTAAATTGCCAAAGGGTCATACAGTACCCGTGTGTTCTCATAGCAATGTCACCTGGACCTGGCCGCCATGGTTTTCAGCAACACAACAAGCCGGCGTCACATCTTCACCAGTCCCCTCAAGCAGGCATCAGCAACCTGCGCGGGCTAACCAAGGTACCCAAACAATGGAGGTGGTGACAAGCCAGGCGAGGCACAGAAGAGTCTCCCCACAATCACTGGATGGCCATGATTCATGTTACCCAAATTGACATACATTGACTACCCTCTGGTAAACTAACATAGCTATTGAAAATGGTCATTTATAGTGGATTTACCCATAAAAAATGGCCATTTTCAATAGCTATGTTAGTTTACCAGAGGGTATATACATTGACTTACTGCAAATTCATCGCAGTTCCACATTTCTTCCCCGTCCCGTCGTCCCGTGGATGCATAGATCATGGTCGATCCGTCGTGAAGGTCGTCCCATTTCTTCGGCAAACACGATCCGTCTCTCGCAGCGAAATCTGCAGTTCTCTCGGAGAGTTGGTGTCGCCTGGAACTGTAGCAGGGGATCATCCGGACGCTAATAGTCGGATGACAAAATATAGGACCATTAAAGGATCTTCCCCGTTCATCCCGTTCCCTTTAAGGTGTCAACTCCAGTCAAGACACAGCTTATTAATCTTGTTTGAAATGCATTTTTCAACCTTAAAGGCATTGAAATAGCCTCAAATGATATTGTGCAGATAGTGGTACTGCATCAGGATGACACCCCGAAAGTGCGAAGATCCTCACTGGCCACAATGAATGCCCCACGATGGGTGGTGCCATGGCTTTTTGCGGCCTGAGTCAATCAGCCCGGACCAGAAATACCTGGGACCTGAGAATGAATAGATCCAACACTAAACCAGGGTTGCCGAGGAGTATCTAATATATAATATTACGCATGGACCCCGTGGTTTGCCCGGACTGCGACATTGACGATGCCATGTTGTCGAACATGATAGATATGATAGGAGAGAATTGCAGAATATACTGCGTATACGCAGTGTTTTCTGGTGTAGGACTCAGAGTTTTGCAGTGTTTAGGGCCTAAGTTTAGGGTTTAGGCTTTACGGGTTTTAGGGTTCAAGATCTAGGGTTAGCGGTTCGTTGTCGGGGAAATACCAAAACAATGGCCCTGCGCAGGTATTTGAGCATGTCCAAGGATAACGTTTGAACACGTTCTATGTTTCCGGGCAAACCATAAAGTCTTGCCAAAATATTAGCTGGAAAGGGTTATAACTTCAATATGCACGAATTCACATGTGCTTGGGGCATCGGTTTTGAACATGTGACACTGTGCTCATTTTGGGTCAAAATCAAGCCGGGTATGAATCAACGCATGCAGCAGGATGGCCGCTTGCAGGAACCAAACACTAACACAATGCCTCAAATCATGGGACAAATCATGACGAATCCCGATGTGGTTTTCGTTTGACTTCGCTGTCATCAAGGATAACGGTATGCTCACCAAAAGCTCCATATGGCTCACCTCTTCACACAGATCTCGGTCAGAGACAACTTGGTCTCAATCCAAGACATTTTGATAAACAGTGATAAACCAGAACTTGGGAGTCAAAATTTTGATGCAACATGATGCAACCCTATTCTTTGGTTTCTTAGTGGGTATGCAACAATCATTCGGAATACTCCAAGGTACGCATCCCAATCATCTCTTGGCAAATGGACTGGGAAACCCCACGTCATTTTGTGTGCTTTCCTGAGGTCATTCTCATGATATACCCTCTGGTGAACTAACATAGCAATGGAAAATCACTATTTTTAATGGGAAAATCCACTATAAATGGCCATTTTCAATTGCTATGTTAGTTCACCAGAGGGTAACATGATAATAATTGTGAGTCGTGACCCTCCAAGGATCCGCGCCAGCCAGTGTCGAACTTACGATCTACAGGTCTCAGAGGCAGCAGGACAAAAAACGGCTCACCAGTTGACCATAAGGGGTTCTCACCAGACCTTGGTATACCGGTAACTATACCTATAATACCTATACAGATGTACCTGGAGGATCCAGGATTATTAAATTTCACGAGCTCCTGGGATTTTGTGATTTTCAGGGAATATTGGATATCAAGGTCAAGATGTAATATTTGGTGCAGTGTACGCACACAAGGGTTGCACGAAAAAACTTAAGCGTCATGGTTTGCACGGGTTTGCACTGGATCAGCCTTCCATGAATTGATTTGGTCCAATTAATCGTTCAGAAAACATGAAACAATCGGAAACGGTCGGAAACAGTCGGAAACGGTCGGAAACAGTCGGGAAAATGATCAGGCCAAAACTTGTCCAACCCGCATTTTTTTTTAAATAAGCATTTCCGCGCAACGCAGTTTCTTTTGGAAGGTCCAAAGGTGTCCAAGGGGACACAGTTGGAAACAGTCGGAGATCGCACCTTCGCTCGGCAAAAAAGACATGTCTTTACAACATGTTCAAACATGTTTCATAAATATGTGCTACAAAACTGAATAAAACGTGTACTTACTTCCAAAAATGTATTTACGAAGAAACGTACAATGCTTCTTGAATGACCCCCAAAATGAACGTCGCTGGTGAGTCCAGAGTCCAGGTATATATATATTTATTTATTTATTTAGAAAATTATATACGTATATACACCACCGGAGTGGTCACACAATAATATCTTAGTGTGATTAATGCAGTATCCGACATTGTCAAACATTAATCTTGAGAGGTGCGAATCCCTAGAGACAATCGTAAAACACAATGTGTTCTTTTATGTCAAATATGAACAAATACAGTAACAAGTAAGTGTGAAAAACATAATATGCAATGCCATCTCCAAAAAAACAACAGTAAACGTATAAATGTACTTTCTTCGAGTGATCCCCACCTTGAAACACTATTCTGACATAGTTTCTGACTGTTTCTGACATACCACCTGGAACTGTATATGGCATATCTATTCTGACATTTTATTTGGTATTCTTTCTGGCATATACTTTGACATTCTATCTGAAATTCTATATGGAATCTGGTATCTATTCTGACATGCTGTTTGGAATATATTCTGACATTCTCTCTGGCATCTGGCTGAGGTCCGGCAGTGCCCACTGAGATCTGGAGCTCGCGGTTGAGGTCTGGCAGTGCCCGCTGGGGCGGCTGAGGTCCAGCAAAACCCACTGCTGTCTGCAGCTCGCGGTTGAGGAACTGGAGGACGAGGAGAAGGAGAAGGAGAAGGAGAAGGAGAAGGAGGAGGAGGACGGGATGCACCTCTGATAAAATCTAGAGACCGTCACCTGGCAGGTGGGGGAAAAACAAATATGGAACATTCATGCAACAAATGTTAGTGTTTTTTTTTTTAAATGTTTGTTCTGTTTTGCTTGTCCCTATATGTTTTCATATGTTTTCATAGTTTGTTCACATTGTTTCATAAATTGTGCATGAGTTTAACTTGTTTGTTTTTTTTTCTAAATAAATAAATAAATAAGATTTTCGAACAAATACAATCATATATATATATGAAAACATATGAACGTTTTGTGAAACCCATGAACACACAATAACAACATATGAAACTATTATATATAGCACAAACAAGGCATACATGTTGTCTTTTCTTTGTTTTGTTCTTTTTGGTTTGGCATGTTGTCATGTATGTTCATTAACATACATATAATATAGTTATGTATAATATATATATATATCTAGGGATAATCTCATCTCTCAATTCTAGACACATATCTGAACCAAGAACAAGTATAGACATTAATATACATATATAATGTATCACTGTCATAATCCCAAGAAACAAGGGAATATCATTGCATGACTGGGCGGCAGCAGTCAATGTGAAATCTCAAATTGACCTGCTCACAAATGATCAGTAGACCGGTCAATCTATTCTCCAAACATCAGGAAACATTTGGGTCTGTCTGAAAGTTAGGTACCCCAACTCCGGTTGTTGTTCATCATGTTCCCCTTCAACTGGCCAAAAATTGGGGTATACAGACAAACCCATTTGTTTATGTTGGTATGGTGAACTTTTGAAATCTCTTGAAAACTCCTGGGTGATTCGGTGATTCGGGTGATAAAAATTCTATTGGCCCCAAAAAGGAAGTTCTGAGGAGCGGACAATCGATAGCGCGCAGCCGGTGGTTGCCACTTTTCGGCACGCTGCCAGGTGCAGCATGGTGCCGTTGCTTGTTTTTTTTTTTTTGCGTTAGTGCACTTTGCTAGAGTTCTCCATGGCGATCCTGGAAGGTGAAATGATTTGGGACAAGAATACAGAATCAACTGTTGGCGCATATATATATATTGATATCTGCATATTCTATCGTAACAAACATATTTAATATGATTTAATCATATGTATGTATTGGACTGGATATTTTAGGATTTTACTTCCATATATACTATTTGCACATACATATATATATATACACGTATAATATATATGTATATATAGATAACCCTTGACCAAAAGGAAAGTCTCACATTGGAAGGAAAGAAAAATGCCAGGAATCTTTTTGTGGACTTTGTATTTGGTTAAGTTTTTCAGATAGATCCGGAAGGAATAGAAACGAACAGTCTGGACAGTGTTCAAAATCAACGAACAGTTGATGGTTCAAATTTCATCCAGTCCACTACGTGTTCAGACGAAATCGATGCAGCCCACCTGGGACACAAAATTGATGCATGATGCAACTTGATGCGCTGAATATGCCCTGTCTGCGCCGATCTGAATCCTTGTATACTGCGAAGCCATTGATCCCACCTCATTTTGAGATACGACACTTTCATTTTGGGACTCTTCTGTATCTAATTACTCGCTGAGTAAGTAATCATCGATTGGTTCGCATTCTTTTTCCGGATCATCACTGGACTGTGTCCAAGGAAACATCACGGAGACTTCAAAATTTACGGCTGGAAGATTTGGGTGTGGTCCACCGTCCAACAGCCAGAGCCACATGGGGACTTTCAGGAGCTTAGCCTATTTGATCCTATTTGTTGCACAACTTCTTGTGAAACAAGAGAAATAATAGAGAATTATATCATATATCCATACATATATATATATATTATTAATAACCCTTTTAAGTGGAGTTTCCGGATCGAATCAAAAAGGTCACCGTTAAGCCAAAGATAGTGCTGTGCTTCGTCGTCAGGTACTTCAGGTTGTTACAGTTTCCCCTGGGTTAAGCAGCAACATCTATAATTATATGATCCTGATATATAGTATATATATATATATACATTTATATGATATATGTATATATATACTTATATGATATGTATATATATATATATACTTATATGATATATATATATACTAATATGATGTATATATATATATATATATATTTATATATATGTAATTATATGATATATATGTAATTATATGATATATATATAGATACATATATATATATGTATAATTACATTATATATATATATATATGTATGTATCTCTATATATACATTATATATACATATATATATATATATATATACATGAGATATATAGATATAACACATAGATAGCAATGATAAGTTTGGGGACTTGGAGAGCCGGCTGTCTGTACAAGCTTCTCTTTACAAGCCATTGTGCGGCATGGGGAGATCAGGACATAGCAAAACTGATTCTCTAATGAATCTTCCTGAACAAATGAGGACATTCTAGTGTGATGATTTGTCTCCTCTGTCCTGTTCTCTCTGTGATACATGGTATATATGGAAAAACAATTGCAACCTCGCACAAATCCCTCCACCAACTGATGCAAAAGAGAACAAGAGCGAGGTAGTGCCCAGCCGTTCAAAAATCAAGGTATTGCAATCTGCCATCAGAAACATTCCGAAACGACACCGTACACAAAAGCAAGAAATGCTGCTTCGCACAGCATGATTCATTCAGTGAAATTCCTGTCTACACTAGGAAAATGCGAGACAAAATTCTCAGTGCAATGGTCTCTGGCATGTGCTCATGTGTACTTGTATCTTGCTTATCCATCCTAACAAACACCACAAACACAAACATCACATCAATCGCATATCAATCTATGTGGGATTCTGTGGGCATGTCACAACGAGAGGTGTTACAACAACTTCTCAGCCACGCCCACGGAGTAGGGCAACGAGGCCGCCTGAAGAGGTCCATCTGAAGCATCACTGGAGGTTTCCTAAAATAACCACAAATCATCCAAGTCATTAGACCATTTTTGTGTTGAAACCCATGGTGATTTTGGACCCCCTATTTTAGGAATCCGATTGACCCATATCCAGAGCCATATCCAGAGCCATTCCATAGCCATCAAGACACACCCTTCGCTCATCGCGCTGGTACCAGGACATTGTCCAACAAGCGACAGGTGCGATGGCCCTCTTCCTGGCGCGGCCAAAGAAATTGGGCGTCTCTGACAATGGAAAACCCCATTTAACCCAAATAAATTACTGGAAAATTGGATTTTAGGAATATTACTTTACCGGAAAAAAAAAACAAATAACCATTGAACAGGGAAAACGAATGAACATGATGATTATCCATTGGGTTTTGGGGCACCCAATTCTCAAACAAACCCAAAAAAGGCACTCTGGCACTGGCTTAAACTTGATGGTTTGCTGCTCCACTGCTCAAAGTTTAACTTTGACAGAGATACAGAATGGATATATATATATGTATATATATATATATTTACACATGTTGCAAACACATCTAATCCAGAGGCTGAAAATCGAAGTGTATGGTTGCCATCAATCCAGGATTGGATCTCAAGACACTAACACTTTGAAGGCAAGTTGCCGTCCATCTGCTTTGTATAAATCAACATTGCCCAGAATAAGTCTGTCCGCCATGTCCGCATCATTCCGTAGAAAGTGGGTTAGCAGTACTTTAGCATATATGTTTGAGATCACAAACCCCAAGTGCTCACTTACAATTTATGACCCCAGTAGTAGAAGCGGAGTATCCTCACTGACAACTGGAAATTCATGGAACCAACTGTTTGGCCTTGACTTCCATTAAAAGAGTATTGATTGCCAATCATTGACGTACACATACATACACAATACACATGTACAGTAGTATCATGATATATTATGTATATATGTGTATTACATATCTCTGTAATGATATATCATGTGGATTCATGTGGTTATCATCATATTAATTTAATATGTTCCCAAAATGGAGGTACCCCTAAATCATCAACTTTCTTTTCGGATTTTCCAGTATAATCCATCCTCCCCATTTATGAAACCTCCCCATTTATGGACACCTCCATATGGATGTACTCTCTGGTAACAGTTTGCTATTGAACATGACCCATATTAATAATGTATATATATATATAGTTATATAGTTATATATATATATATATAAATGCCATGTACTATATTAACATGATATGCTATATATAATATGACGACCTCTCTCTATATATATAATATGTATATGTACTACTATGATGTCCCATTCAAAGCTATTTTCGCGCCTAAGCTGCGCTTAGACGCCCGCCTTCATCACGCAGCAAATGCTTACCACGGAGTTGCTCAAATCAGCCTCCAGCCAACTCCGCTTGGTCGCGGTGGTGCGACTGCCAATGTAGAAAATATCCAATAAAATGGATAATCTAATTCATGATAATTCAATATAATTCATGATAATTCATGATAATTCATGACAATTCATGATAAGTGATTATCATTCATGGCTAAAATCTGATAAATGATTAGAAATGGCAATAATCATTCCCTAATGGTTGGATAATTCCCAGAAAGAATTCCATTACCACTGGTTAATATGGCCATGATCATTCCCTAAAGGTTAGATAATGGCCATTACAATACTTCCCATGTAAGGAATGGGGGAATGACCACAATCACTATCATTATGGCTCAATCTTAGATACCCTGCAAGAAATAAAATTCTTAGATGGGCAGCTGGTTATTAGAGATTCCTATCTATAGCAAAAGTTTACAGGACTAACCAAGGTTGACCTAGTCATTATGGCTCAATCGAATCCAGCATTCATGGCATGAAGCCAACCGTCCATGGCTCCAGCCTCATCAGCTTTCTCGTTCATGAAACGGGTGTCTGCCACAGAGATGTAGCCTCGGTCACAAAAACACGCGCGACATATGTCACACATGTAGACAAATGTAGGAAAGCAAAGTAGATAAACGAAACAATGACCACTACTACTTGTAATGTTGATTCCAATTTACCCTTCAAATGAGATTCATGCACAAACTTGATTCAGGAAATAATCCTGACGCAGATCTCGATGGCACCGCAGGTGGTCACTTCAGACCCCAACCACAGATGGACTGTCCATTCTAAGATTTCTTAGTAAAGAACCATGAAAGTCTGTGGTAGTTCCCCCTTTTTTTGGAATCATCCTCAACATCCTCAACTAAATGGTGATTCGATGTGGTGGTTTGGGTGGATGGGATACATCCGCTGGTACTTCCGTAACCGTAAAGGATCTCACAAAATAAACAACACCACAAAATCACCCATTCTTGTGTTTTCAGTCATTGCCAAATATCCATTTTCGCGGATGAAATCCATGTGCTTGATGTTTTTTCGTGGGTCAGTTCCCACTTTTGCCTGTTCTAAAACCCCCCAAACTTGTTTGGTTTACCATCCCCCCAAACTAACACAGACCCTGAGAATCACTGGTTTCGATTACAAAGTAGTCTTCCAAGTCCGAAAAGAAATCGGAGGGTCAAGCTGTTAGTTGGCTGGATGGTATCACCGCATTTTGAACAATTAATGCATCCTATAGATGTATGTGTATATATATATATATGCAATATATATATATGCAATATATATATATGTACACAGTCAAAATATTGGGATAATTACTACCAAATATCATAACATATCATAACATTACTACCCTCGTTGCAATGGACAATGGAAAATCCATCATGTACTTCGCTGATGTCCCATTACTTCGACTCCATTTGCTTCGGATTTTTTTTTTCCAACCAGGATGGTCCCCCAACTGATCCAACTGAGGCTTCAACTTACCTCAAGCTCCTGGCTTTCCAGCTCTCGCCGCACCGAGGAGCGAACCTTGAAATGGGAACAGGTGACAGAAACCGGTGATCACTGGTGATTGAGTTTTTCTGAAGAAATCTGACAGTTCTGTGGAAAATCTTCTCAGAATAGAAATTCAATCAGATGTGTGCCAGAAAGTACTAGGTTCTGGTCAATTTCAGCACAAGCATAACTATCATAACTTGATTGTATGCTTGAATAAGTTACAAATCTGTGAAGACTGGAGCCATCAAAATCCTATCCGATGATCTCCCATCTATGTTGCTTTCTCACGAATGGCAGACCATATTAAACTATTAGACCCCCAAAAACCAATGGTCTCCCGCTAATAGATCACAACTGTGGGAGGATTTTTGGGTCCTCAAGAATCCCTGGCCTATACATGTATATGTGTATATATATATATATACATGTATATATATATAATACATTTCTATATATACACATAGAATATATGTAAGATGTACCGATAATATAATGACTGCATATATATATAATTATCATTATATGATATGCAAATAATATATACATAATGGTATTCTATAGCCAACCACCGACAGAACTCCCCTGGGCCAGCCATGCCGATCCAGGAGATGCGCCCGCAGCGCTGGTCGCGGCACACAAGGCCTTGTAAATCGCAGGCGCCTCACACCCGCACCGCCAGAAAAAACGGTTGGGAATCTTGGATTTCATGGGGATTTTTTGAGATATCGCAGGATTGAATGTGGTGCGGGATTTAATGGGGATTGTGGATATCATGGGATTAAATGAGACTTAACAAAGATTTAATGGACACTTCAGCCATAGAAACTTGGATGTCATGAGAACTTAGGCAAAAAACATTGTGATTTAATTGGATGTGATTGGGGATAGATATGATGGGATAGGATGTAAAACCAACTTTATCACAATATGCAATTTTGGTGTACTCCCACAAAACGATACAAAAGGCACCAAACGGTAACGTTGAAGGGGAAAAATGAGGATTCACCAGTGGATTTAGGGGTGATGCCCTATTTTCAGATGATCCTGTTTAAGATACAGCTGGACATGAAGCATTGGTAGTGACATTTCCACAAGAGACTGAACCATTCTATCATCGCTTTCTTACAATATTTTTTTTTGGCTGGATATGGTGTTGAAACGTGGAACAAAAAATGAAAAGCAAAAAACATCTGACAACCGACAAGTGAACTATAGGGTCACCATGCCTGGAAAGAAAAGAACACGTGCTTGAACATGACATAGAAAATAACCACAGGATGTTGGGCAAAGCTTTGGACCCCAGCCTTCTGGCGCATGCTTGGCGAGAGATACGAATTTCGGGAAGAACGAGCCACCCTGCGGCTGTCAAACACAGAAGATCATGAGGTTCCGAGATTCATCAGAGATCATTCGACATTGCTTTCATTCCTACCCTTAAAGATCCGAAGGAGTCACTGCGTTGCAGATCATCACAACCGCAGGAGATGGATGGATAATTTGATGTCCAAGTTACATGACGTCGTACTGTCTTTGATATAGGTCCGCTGTAACTGAATCAACAATTGTATCCCGACAGAAGTGAACATGTTGGAGAGGACCAATCAGGGAGCAGGGTCGAACACCGAGACCGTGCAACAGTTGAACCCCTCATCCAACACAAACTGTGAAACTTACATGATGAATAAACTTTAAATTTACTAACAATCCCCCGGTGCACAAAAAACATCAATATGAATGGTACTTGTAAGAAAAGCATTGAACATGATATAGAAAATAGTAAAATGACGACAACTAACATACACACCGTACATATCTCAGAACCCCTGTTCTACATTTTTCTACCGTGTTTCGCCCCTAAAAACCCTGGTTCATTTTGGGGTCCCTTTTTGGGAGCAATTTAGTATTGGGAAACGCAATTAATTGAATATATGTATATATATATATATATCTGTATGTATGAATCTATTTGTGGGTATGGTTAAACAATACCACCAAAATGGATGATGGATGGATGGAGGGATGGATGGATGTATGAGTCAAAGTGACCGATTTTGCTTGCAAAATCGGCACTCAATTTCGCCACAATCCCTAAGGCCCAGGCCCGTCAAATTCACGTGATGTGGGCACCACGTGCAAAGCGATTCGATGATCAAGCATCAAGTCCTGAAATGGAGGTGTCAAGGGACCCACAGAAGTGATCATCTTTCAAGTGTTCCATTCTTGAGTTATCCATTTTGGTATCTGTTGTTGGTGTCCTGCTTAAGAGACACCCAGAATGGAGAGTCATTGTTGCTTCAAAACCCTTCAACAACACTGGTATGTACCTTTTGTGGTTCAATTTGCTAAACAGAAGGCTGGGGACTCTTCAAGAACTCTGGACCATAAAATGAGGTGTCACATTCGCCAACAGAATACAACAAATCAAAAAATGGTGGTCACCACTAAATGTCAATAATATCATGGCTTCACTTTTGATTTACAGAAAACAGGGAATAACTAGTAATGGGGAATAACCAACAAAGGTGAACATCTAAACTACCAAGGTGTAAGAATCACAAGTGCTGGCTTGGTAGTTGTGCACATTCTTGCGTGGTCCACAAAAGATGAACCACCGCAATTTTACCCACCATTGTATATATATATATAAATATACAATATATATAAATATATACAATATATATATACATACAATGTATATAGATAATAAATTTACATATATAATTGATATTCAACATCAAACATGGGTGGTCACTTCGAAATCTGCTGAGCAACAACATATTGATTTGAGCACCAAAATAGGAAATGATCGATGTATGTCTCAACAAGAGTAGATCAATATAGACTCACCATCTTGACAAACACACACACACACACACCTGGAGTTGTGAGCACCCGGAGCGGAATGAGCTTTTAACATGGGGTTTTGGAGAGACAAATGAACGATCCTGGGACACAAGCAACACTGATGGCCAAGTTACTGGCTCCTCGACAAGGTGACCCAGCTAAGGCATCTACTGAGACTACTTTTTTCTTCCTCATTCTTTGGGTGATCCTTCAGTACCCTCTAGATCCCTCTAGTCTCAGCATCTGATTTTCAAAACATGTGGAAATGTGCTTCATGATGTGGTCAAAATCTTCCAATACAGGGATCAGAGAAGAAGTACATCCCCAGTCGCCCGGCAGCCGTTACACGAAAAAAGCAAGCGCAGTCCTCCAACATTCTTGCGATGACCACACATTGCATGGCATCTTTTTGCCCAAAGATAGCTACATCAGGCTGAAGAAGGTTGAAAAACTTCAGACCTTGGCTACATCAGGCCACTTGAACCACATGGTTTAACATCACCAATTTTAGCACAGTATTGACCCAACCCGTTGGGGGGGCAGATTTTTTCCAGTTCATTTCGCCATGAGGATCCGACAAACTGTTGCAACACCAGAGAAAAAATGAGGGCGATCAGCTGCCTGCAGCTTTCGTATGATGGGAACGGACCAATGAATGGCCCAGACCTCAGGATCTTTGTATTGGAAGCCTTCAACCTACCATTTATAGTGAGTTTTCCCATTAAAAATGGTGATTTTCCATAGCTATGTTAAATTACCAGAGGGTACTAGGGAAATTCCAGATTTTCTGGCTGATATTATTCATGTCGATTCATCAACAACTTCGGCATATGCCTGGCTTTGTGAGTTGCTCGCCCGTCCTGAAACTTCGTGCAAATTCCAGGGGTTGAACCATCATCATCCAACGTATGTGTGTGCTCAGGAAGCATCAAACAAACATCCGTGAAGCCCTGTTTCTTCCCACTTGAACTACAGAAATTCATAGAAATCCCAGTTCCAGTGGCCTCGCTCTTGCCCTCTACAAAATGAGGCACTACCTTGGTCACTGCACAGATTTTGTTGCTCAACTGGTGTTGGTCAAGGCTTGAGCTCGCGGCCATGGTGCCACCAGGAATTCCAGTTGGATACCTGAGTTACCGTCTGAATCCACCTGCCAAAACATTATATATATATATATATTTATTTATTGCATTATATTGCTGTATGTGTATATATATATACATATCAATCATCATCATATGTTGTATGGTCTGTATACATCACATACATGTGTATATAATTCATGTCGAAATAATTCATGTCTCAAAAGTTCGTGCAGTTAGTTTTGGCCGCGTAGGAGATCAACAAATCGCTTGTAGCTATGGGATTTCATCCTCTTTGCGTAAATTTCTAGGCTTTAAATGGCTTTAAGGCATAGCCATATAGATCCTACTTGATGCTTGATAGCCTGACATATATGTCCCACCAACAATCTCAGTGTTCATCGATCTAGCAGTAGCTAAGTTGAACTTATATAAAACATCTTAAAACGACGTTATCACATCACGCCTTACAGATACAGGATGTTACACTGGACATAGGCATGGCTCCAACTCCCCCATGACCAGCATGACCACCATGCCCAGGTGCAGCTCATTGGCGAAAGGCGTGAACAGCGCCGTGGCCCCTCGCTCACGCAGCTTCTGCATGTCCTGAACCGGAAAGGCCAACCGGAAAGACAAACTGCCCAGCCTTAGATCCAAAGAGCCAACTGTTTGTATCTGTTCTATGTTGTTTTACAAGATTTTGCTCAGAGTCTCTATCTCATGCTCTGCAGGTTTCCAACTATCAACTTGTCCATCTATTTTGGTGTTGCCAATATGCACAGATCTAAGACAAACCATTGACCTATGGCATGCAACTTGTTTGAAGCATCCTCGCTTGGGCCGATCCAACTCAGTGCGTCAATGATCCAGTTTGATGCGGATGCAATCGTCATCGTATGTCATAATTTTGTATAATATACAGTAATGCATCATATGTATATATATACAGTAATATGAATCGATGTATGTATATATATATATACACATCCATATATTCATATATCCATCCATCCATCCATCCCTCCATCCCTCCATCCCTCCATCCCTCCATCCCTCCATCCCTCCATCCCTCCATCCCTCCATCCCTCCATCCCTCCATCCATCCATCCATCCATCCCTCCATCCATCCATCCCTCCATCCCTCCATCCCTCCATCCCTCCATCCCTCCATCCCTCCATCCCTCCATCCATCCATCCATCCATCCCTCCATCCCTCCATCCCTCCATCCCTCCATCCC
>Ga0126342_10013259_pt1 | contig 14626 bp, 15 predicted proteins | sample Cyp1metagenome_FD_92528 | JGI IMG/M metagenome (GOLD analysis project Ga0126342, IMG submission 92528) | Coral microbial communities from Lord Howe Island, Old Settlement Bay, Australia - Cyphastrea 1 metagenome | ecosystem: Host-associated > Invertebrates > Cnidaria > Coral ... | reverse complement strand
CCTAAAAAAATCACCTTTTTAGTCCTTACGCGGGTAGGGCCGACGCGCAAGCCACACAACTAGGTAAATGGATGTAAATGGTAACTGCCAGTTTCCAAGAAAATAAATAAGAGAGTGAACTTGTCAAACATGTTTCAGAGCTTGACGTTCGGCCTTGAATTCAACCAGGCCCTGGAGAGACCATTATAAACCAGAAATTTTTAGCTGAAATATTTCTAGGTGTGTGGGGGGGGGGTAACCCCCCCCGAAAGTGAAATATTTCAGTTTTCAACCCCCCCCACCCCCCCCCCTTAAAGGGGGGGGGATATATAATATAATATAATATATAATTTAATTTAATATAATATAATATAATATATATAATATAATATAATATAATATAATATATAATATAATATATACAATATAATATACTATAATATAATAATATATAATAATATATAATATTATATATATATAATATAATATTATATAATATTATATAATATTATATAATATAATACAATATAATATAATATATATAATATTAACAATATAATATAATATAACATAATATAATAATATAATATAATACAATACAATATAATATATATAATATATAATATAATATAATATAAAATAATATAACATAACATAACAAAATATAATATAATATAATATAATAAAATATATTATAATCTAATATTATATATATAATTTAATATAATATAATATAATATAATTTAATATAATATAATATAAGATATAATTGAATATAATTTAATATAATATAATATACTATACTATAATATAACATAATGTAATATAATATAATATAATATAATATAATATAATATATTAAAATATAAAATATTTGATTATATATAATATAATTCATAATATCTATATATATATATATACTGTATACATTGTGGGAATACTGTCGCAAAATTTCCGTGGCATACTGCAGAAAATCATCGAACCCCCGAACCGCTGAAATATTGGAAGTGGAAGATCCATCAAAAAAATATCAAATGGTGAAATCAATTATCAAACGGTGATATCAAATAAATATACCAAAAAAATGCAAATGAATATAATGGCATGTGTCCATTTATAGCTTTATAGTTGATTTTCCCATGAAAACCTTGCCATAGGGGATCTTCACTTAGGACCACAGAAACGAGGGCGTTGCGTTTTTGGATCGATTGATTCTTGGTACCAAAAAATGCAGGTATGATGAATTATATCCTTTTATAATCGGCTACAGCTATATACATCTGGTTGGTGGTTTGGAATAATTTTATATTCCCATATATTGAGAAGAATAAGCCCAACTGACGAATTCATATTTTTCAGAGGGGTGGCTCAGCCACCAACCAGATATAATTCTCTTCCGGGGATGAGATTCACATCGAATAAACGGAGCGTCACCGCTGGACCGCTGATCTACAGGAGCGTCCCTGGACCGCTGGGATCAACGTCGCTTCTTTCAAGCCATGGTGACCTGGGGATCCGTCATTGGAAGAACCCCCCCATTAGTAATTGCGCTATGTATATATATATATACATAGACATGGCATGAACTATATTATATATATATCATATAATATCGTGTATAGTATATATATATATATATATGTGTATTATAGTTAGAATTATATGAGTAGCCGACAAAATTAGCGGAAAACTAAAGTAGTGGGGAGTGGACATGGGATTTTTAAATTTGTGCGAAAACCTTCACAACCGATAGGGGACCACCCACTTTCCGATACCATATTTTTGCACATAGCATGGAAGTACAAACCTTCACAACCGATAGGGGACCACCCACTTTGGCCATGTCCATTGCAGGTAGTAAGTAATTTTGTCCGCCACTCATATAGTTCCATATAAAATGCGGAATTGCACAATTGAAAATATTTATGTTATATTATATAGATATATAAATACTATTTCCATACTATATCATGTGATTGTCAATTTTTATATGCACATGGCACTCACATTTATCCAGAGTGAAGCAAGAATGTTGCTATGGTAGCCAAGGTTCAGATATTTGTTCAGGCTATCTCTCTTAGACCATCCGATTCTTTAGGTCCTCTCAGGTAATCTAAGCTGGCAGTGGGGCATCTAAATTTATGGATGTCCCATTAAAACCTCCAGTTATAGTGGATTTACAGTGAATTTGTTCATTAAAACCACCCATTTACTGTGGATTCCTAGCGGATTTCCCATATATTTTTACCAGGCGGTGTGCGACATTGGCTGTCCAGCTACAAGCGGGGCACGTAAAAAAGTGGATAGAAAGGCGGATTTTTAAAACCTCTTATTGTACTTCTGGGTTATAAAATGGGGTATAACTGGTATAAACCCCAAAATATATAGCTGGTATAATCGAATCTTCGCACTTTTCATAGGGAAAATGCTGGTTTTTGAGCATCTACCGTAGCTGATTTTACCAAAGCCGAGAAAATCAGCCTGGTGCCACCCAGGTCTAAGCCAACCTGTGTTTCGCTTGAACTTGCCAAAGTGGATGGATGCCTGGTTGAGTTTTGGCTATGGGACTGGAACTAGGGGGGCTGAAAACCATGAAATACTTGAAATTAATGTCAAAAACAGCATGTACATGTATCAGCACTATATCACTGTTCTGTTTAATAATATGTTGAACATTGTTAAAATAGAATTGCAAGGTACATAATCTGCATAGTCAACGGAAGTTTACCTCAAGATACACAAGAGTAGAAGGCCTAGTTGGAGGATCGTCTCAGACGTAGTAACTGCTGGCTGTAACTGAGGTTACGCATCACCCTATTCTACTTGTATTACTTCACCACCGATATTATATATATATACCCGTTATACATATGTTAACAGCCGATTATGGGAAAAGCCCAGGAAATCGGGACCATCAGCGGACTCCGGCACTGAGGAGTTGCTCCTGTCCGTCCCGGGGGCGCTGATGGGTTTCCCTCACGCCTTCTTTGGGCCCACACCCCTGGCCCCTGGCCGCGGTCAGGGAAAACAAACCGAAAAAAGTGCCACTCAGAAAGGGGGAGAATGATGAGAAACTTTTTCTGAGAAACTATTGGATTTAGGTCATGGTCCAAGCCTATTTTCAAAGCATTTTATTTTGGATGTGAACCAAAGCACACTGGGAGAATTGTACATGATAAAGACTGATGAAATGAAGCGCACCATTTTCTCATTTGAGAGCTCTTTCCCAATGTTCTGCATACTGAAACTTCCCGGAGCTTATATTTGCGGCAGAGCTTGAGTTACCCACATCGCGAGACATTTATTCATGGTTTGAAGACCAGATTCCCAAAAGGCTTTTGGATAGCCTGGCATTCGTTCCACATTTAATTTTGTGTCTGTAGTCACCAGGAAATTCGGTGCCAAACAGCAAACTGCCACCGGTTTATCCAACAAAAAATATGTTGAACCAAACATTTGTTCCAAACGTTTCTCCTGATAGCAAGATGATCTTTCCAGAAATCACCAAATCTTTCGGATCTCACCGTTTCCAGCCATGTGTCACATGCCAAGGCTCTGGCTGCAGCGGCCACTCCCAGTGCCATCGCCCTGAAGTCGTTGCTGCTGAGTTCGGCACTGGGGGTTGGCAGTTTCTACGCCGGCCTTGCTGGGTGGATCAACTTCACCAAGTCCACCAAGTCGGAGCCTTGGAGCCTTGGGGCTGGGTCAAGTGAGTCAAGTGTTGTGAAGATATGGGGGAACCATGGGGAAGCAGCCTTTTTTTGGGCACCTTGGGTAATCTTGGGATGTTGGATTTTTGGAGATTTTTGGTTCTGGTAGGTGCGGGATGATTTCTAGCCATGCTTGCCATTGCCCGGCTGTCGAAGTTTCGCCATTGCCGGTCAGGGATACTGCCAGCCATGTCCTTGGCGTCTCAAACTGGGGATATCCAGTTGATCCCACCCTACCCTCGTCACGTTTCCTCAGATCAGGCTCTGAAACTAGTGATCACAACCGCTTTAAGATTCAATCTAACGTTTTCTCATTCTGTGACAGTCAAACGTGTGCAAAACAGATTCAGAGGACGGTGTTAAACAATCTTAAACAAGGTCCATGTATCTTCAATTCCCTGTTTGTTGCGACCAAGCCAGCGTTGAAAAGGTGGCTCAACAGTAAAAAAAAACTTTTCTCCGCAGCTGAAGTTGAGGTTGCTGATTTTCCTCATGCCAGGTCTCTGTTCCTCGACTTTCAACATAGATTTCTGTTTCTCTCAGCCTATGAATCTCCTGGATGTAAGGGAGTATGATTGCCGTTATGTCAAAAGAACCAACCACAGTACCCGTTCTAGAGAAGTTCATATAGATCATTTCAGTATGATAGTAATCTATAGTATGTATATGTATGTATCATGTCCATATGTGGTGACCATTGGCATTCTAATTATATATATATATATATACAAAAACAAAAAACAAACATAAACAAAAGTTCGCATTTGTTTACTCCAACTCTTTGGACATGCTTACCTCTAGAGATCACCCATTTCCTCTCATATTGTGTGTTTTCGTGTTTTTCGTGTTTTTCAACATAAAAAAAGAAAGCAGTTGGATGGTTTCACACCCAAAAGCATGATATTTGTCATCACAGGTACAATTGAATAGACACAAATCACGCCTATTCATCAAACAATGGGTTTGGTACCTGAGATTTTGCTTCAAAGTGCCACGGATTATACCATGTTCACATTTAACCTGCCATAAACTGTGCCTGGCCAAGGTCTGGTCTTAAGCTCCAAATTGTCTCCTGAGGCAGCATACCTGAGCCTCGATTTTTGAAGGTTTGAGTTTGAGTCTTTCATTTCTCCATTTCAGACATGCTTTCTTCCCAAGATTCTGGAAAAATCATGTGTTTGAGGAGAGACTTCACGAAAAATTCTGTGAAATTGGCTTTGCTCATTTCTTTGATTGTGTTTGGAAGGGTATCTCATGGACTGAATGGAGGTTCATGTTCAGGATTCATATTTCAAGAGGAAAACTTTAAAATTTAAAGCCCGACTTCCAGCGATCTTGGGATGGAATTGTCATGAACTGACATTTACTACATCACACCATTTCTGAACATTTTACATATCAAGCGACTACATCGCATGTGACTAGTAACCAATTGAGAAACTCACCTTGTTTGTAATGGGAATCCGATTCTCAGCTAGGATTGGTGAGTTTAAAAATCCCACTGTGCTATCAAGTGGCTGAGCCCTGGATGGTAGAGTCATGTAGAGTCCATGGGTTTCTTGAAGAAATATGTCACAAATCCATCATGGGGGGTTCCTAAGTCATGGGGCTACCCCCAGTTCTCATCCAATAAATGGATTTTCTATTAAACCATCCAGCCATTGGGGTATCCTATTTATGGACACCCCCATCATGGGCATGTTGGGCGAGCTATGAGCTATGGATGTTCTCGCTAAAAGAACACACAATATGTTTGTTCCGGTCAAGCCCAAGGTGTGATAGGGCCTCCGCTTTCATCACCGTTCGCTGGAAATTCCCCTAAACAAAAGGTCATCTATACATGGTGTATATATATATATATACGTATATACATATAATAATTAATATATGGGAAATCACCGAACCCAAGGAGGTATCATGGATATATATATATATATATATACACATAATTACATATACATTGACTAAATGGAGGTTCATATTGTATGATATGTATATGATTGTATATGTATATGTATATATATAGATAGATAGATAGATAGATAGATAGATAGGTAGATAGATAGATAGATAGTTAGATAGATAGATAGATACATAGATAAATAGATAGATAGATAGACAGACAGATAGATAGATAGATAAATAGATAAATATATAAATAGATAAATAGATAAATAGATAAATAGATAAATAGATAAATAGATATAGATAGAAATAATTTATGTTCACCCCACTATTGGGATATTATTTGTGTGTGCTGGAATGTCATATTCCCATGATGTTTCCAATTATATTCATATCATATCTCATTCATATCCCAATGCGGTAGATATTCTATATTCCCTATATTCATCAATGGATATATATATACAGTACCTATCTCTCCCATGATTTCTCCCATTCCATTGGGAATTATATCCCACTCCAATATCCGAATAATTATATCAGTATTCCCAGTTTATCCCATCAATGGCTATATCTTAGTCCCATGATTTCTCATCCCATTATTGGGATATTATTGGTATGTAATGGAAGATGATATTCCGGATCATATTCCCTATTTCCTATATTTCCAACCAAAATTTCCCATCATTTTCCCAATGGGAATATCTCCATGACTGAGGAGCACGTGCAGCCTCATTTGCGCTTCCTTGGCCGTGGCCGTCTCCATCCCCCTGAAGGCCCTGACGGATCGCCCACGGCCAGCCACCAACTGGGCGGAGAAGACGCGACGAAGTGCGCTGCTGTGGCCCTACATCGAGGTCATGGCCCGACTTCTGGGGAAATCCAAGGGAAAATGGACCATTTACGGATGATTTACTTGTAAAAATGGGGAATTTCCATAGCTATTAATAGCTATGTCACTTTACCGGGTAATCCATGCAAAATCTGTGGGAAATTTGTGCATGCTTTAGTTCAACGTGCTGTGAACGTGACTTTTTGTTGCTCAGATGCAATCCAAGAAAAGGCTGGTTCAAGAGAAAACAACCCTAAAAGGTCCAATCAGTAAGAATCATCAATTCGAAACCTTGTAAGATCTTGTAAGCATGAAGTTCAACCAAATACCAAAGCCGCGGATCACCTTCGACCCTTGATCCATCCCCCTCAGGCGATGTGCAAAGGCGGGCAGAGCCGGGAAGCGTTGCCCAGCTCCGATGCTGCTGTGATGGCGGCGAATGCTTTCCTTCTGTGGAGATTTTGGCATCACCCGGCTGCACCCTGGGTGGCTCTGATGTTCTTCGCCTTCGCCTGTTTCGGCCGCGCCTTGGAAGAAGGTATGAGAAGGTAAGGGTGGGATGGGACATGGGACCCTCATTGACCTCCTTCGGGGTTCTTGTTACTAATACATAGAAACTGGAATGATGACAGGGTCAACACAACATTCATATGCATTCATGGGTTTTGATTCCAGGTTAAGATTGAGACATCGTTCAGGCTCAAGACATCTCAAGAACAGTGGAACCAATCCTTCAGGCTCAGAATTGTCAGTGGTTGAACCCATTTTGACATGTTGGGGACAAGCAAAATGTGTGATTCTTTGTGATTTTCCCATTAAACTCAAGCATTCATCCAAGGGAGAACACAATCCATTATGGAAATCCCCATTAAGATATATACACATACTGGGCGGAACCCAGTACGTTTTTGTATATACCTATTATATATATACATACATACATACATACATACATACATACATACATACAAACATACATACATACATACATACATACATACATACATACATACATACATACTACATACATACATACATACATACATACATACATACATACATACATACATACATACATACATATGTGGAGGATTTTCCAAGCGGTGTTTATTACTGCTCTTTTTCAGGTATGTATTTCTGGGCACATCATTGCTTCGACGTCCTCAGTGGCGGCTTCCTGGGGATTATGGTTACTCTCTGTGTGCTGCTCGGAGCTTGACAGCTTGACTCGACGCAGCCGGTGGCAGGTGTTGGAATTGGAATATGTTGGGAAATCTTATGCAGCACGCATTGACTTTTCCTTTCACCGAACAGATCAGCTTTTGAGTATATATATATATCTTTATATATATATAGACTAGGATATGTTGAGATTGGACAACTTCGCAGTTGGAGGTCTCAGTTTTAGAGCAAGTACAGCACTGCTGAAGAGGCATCAATGCGCAGGGAAGAAGGTCATCTCGATTGCCACGAGGCTTGATGGGATTAGTACAACTCTTCATAGGCAATTATCATGCATTATCATGTTTACAAACCACAAGGCAGGTAAGACCCCACAGGATAAAAAAATGGGATCTGCATTTTCCTGATCTCAGGTTGCACTTCCACTGGGTTTCCACCCATCACTTTCTTCTGTCCTTCCTTGTCTTCCTGGTAGCCGTTGCTGCCATGCAGAAGCGCACGCGAATCTTTGATGAAAGAAAGGATGCGACCACATCCAGCAGGGCATAGCTGCATTGTTTTGCGCTTGAAAAAGCGACGATGGGCTACAACTGAGGTGTTATATATATATATTTGAAAGTTGGAGCCACAGCTCACCCACACGGGTTCAGTTTTGGACTGCAAACCCATGTTAATGCATGGTTGTAGGTTGTCCATACAAAAAAATGATCATCCGTGACATGGTTATAGGATTTTATAGCCTTGCACTTGAAAAAATGAAACCTTCCGCTATGATCGCTATGTTTCAACAGCTTTCATGCTGGGTTTCAACGGGTTTGGCTGACTTCCCCCTGTCTCGACAGCCCTTTCAGGCCATCCCTTGATGCCTACGCCATCAGCGCAGGCCACGTCGTAGCCGGTCGCCTCATATCAACCAGGTGATATTGCCCATAGGATCCATGTATGGTATATATATGCTAACATTGGGGGTATATTGATGTTAAATGTTACCATATATAGCATACATGTATATGGGTTGTAATGGGATATAAACGGAATATGAATGGGACACAGGTATATATATAATTATACAATTATACATATATGTATATTGCTTTTGCCACTCAATGTGAACCTGACTTGTCTCTTAGCCAGTTACATGCCGTTTATCAAAGGGTCACTTAGGCTATCAGAGAGGTCACTTAGTTATCCTTAGGATCCGCATCCTGCACTGTCGCCTAAGTGACCTTCTGACACGCTGAAACACGCATTGACACACACCACGGTCAAAATGCATCAAAACGCCAAAGGACCTCTTTCTACATGCTATATAAGTGACTCCTTTTTACATGCTAAGTGACCTCTTTCTCAAGAATCCCCACTGACACGCATGAAAAAGAGGCAATCTAAGCCCCAAAGTACTGCAACACGTGAGGCATGCAGCACGGAACCTGTATCCAAGCCTCATTTGGGGAACTCAAACCGATAAAGACAGGTCACTTGGCAAAGAAACATCTTTTTTGGGGGGGGTCTAAGTGGCCTCTAAAGAGGTCACAAAGACAGGTCTCGGCGCTTGTGCCAAGGGCGCTCGCTGGCAGGATGGGTCGCAAAAAACTCCGAGACCCTGCGATCTGTTTAAAGGGATTTTTGTTTGGGTCACGTTTATTTTTTAATTTGAACACTAAAACATCTATTTGTTTCGCGCAGATGTTTATCCTTAAAATCATCCCAATGATAAGAACAACTTCCAGATCTTCCAGGAAACATGGCAATGACAATAGATATTCAATGAACATCTTCAGTGTTTCAAGGGAACATTTGTGGATGGTCTCATGAAATTCCTGGAGTAAGCCCTGATCCTAGTTGAATTCAGCCTGTTGTGGAACCCTAGTTCCGGCATATATTTTATGTATATATAGTTATATATATATATTCCATGGAAAGTTAGAGTCTTGAAGGTCTTCAGCCGGGAGCACAATCGTTGTTTCTTCATCGACCTATTTGGATGTGCATCGCCAGCACCGCAAGTGCGTAAACAACTATGAAATACTCATTCAATATATATGTATATACATAATAATAATAATAATGTGTATATTATATGTGTATATATAATAGTAATAATAATAATAATAGTGGTAATATATATATATATATTCAATAATATATATATATTCAATAATATATATATATATATTCAATATATATATATATATTCAATAATATATATATATATATATATTCAATAATATATATATATATATTTAATAATATATATATATACACATACATTTATAAAAACCAGTTAAATGTCGGAATATGTGGGATCTTACTCAGTTCTACATGGATTATCCTTGATGCGTTTCGTTTGAGTCGAGGAGACCTTGTGGCTGCTGCAGTATTTGAAGCACTGGAAGCTCGGGCCGTGGGGCGTGCCCAGCGGGTCGGGAGGTGAATTTTCGGGGCTGCAAAAGGGGGTTGAAGTTAGTTGAAGTTAGTTGAAGTTGAAAATAGTTGAATTATCTCTAAGGTGAAGTTGGAAAACAGTTGAAATATCTGATAGTTGAAGTTGAACATATCTGCATTATCTGATTCCAAGCTCTTTAGATGTTGATTCAGAAGATTTCAGATGCACAGAAGACAATCTCACCATGGCCGCGTCGCATGGTTCCACGATTTCTGCTAGACCTGTGGTGTGAAATATTTCTTCCATCTAGAGCAGACAGGGACATCCAGCAAGGGACCATCACCAGCAGTGGAAGATTCAAGCCTTCGTGTTTTGGCTATGTTTGTTTCAGATGCGATTGTGGATTTGGGGGTTTCTGGCGTCCCCAATTTCTTATACACGGTTATACATATGTCTAACGTGTTGATGATTCCGGAAATCTCAGAGTTTTTGTAGTCCTTGTTCTGTGTGACAAGATAGTAAACTACATTTTGTTTTGTTAAATGTTTTACTTATTGCAAGATTCGATCGCATTTTCCAGAATGTATTATATAAGTCTATTTTAATGACTACCATGGTTTTTTGTCTTAAGTAAGAGTTGTATTTTTTAATGTCAGATTTAACATTTGATACATGTTTATTTGTTTTTTTCAGATCAAAGGGGACCAAATTTGGTGAGGTTTTTTAACTCAACATACCAAGAATATGCAAACATCAATCTCTAGATTGCTCACAGGTGGGATACAAGCAATCCCTGATATATCTTAACATCTTGCAACATGATAGTATATCAGTTATATGTTTACGCCAAGCACGTCTGACAAGATGTACCCTCTGGTAAACTAACAGACTAACATAACTATAGAAAACCACCATCTTTACTGGGTAAATTAACTATAGTCAACTGTTTCTATGGCAATTTTCAATAGTTATGTTTTTGATTAGTATTGAAAATGGGTATATCACCATTAACATTAAAATAAACTATAGTTTACCAGCATCCGATTTCTCCATACTCCGATTGCTTTCAAGGCCCAATGCTGTGGGCCAAAGTGCAGCTTTGAGCGCGTTGGAACGGAGCTGGTTGTGGCAAGAAGTGGGGGGCTCCAAGCAGCTGCGTATCGTTTCGGGTCATGCGGAATGGGACTTCACAACTTTGATCCCATGGAATATGTATATGAATCATAATGAATAGCTGTATATCAGGGTCTAAGTATATTATATGATATTATATGATATTATAGGATATTATAGGATATTATAGGATATTATAGGATATCATAGGATATTATATGATATTATATGAAATTATATGATATTATGGGTATATAGTTTTTCTTGAAACTGAGGGGACTTGTCTGGAAGAACTCCTGCAGTCCGCAGGTCCTAAATCGGGTGCGTCTATTCATGGCTGGATTGGCTGGATTTCTGAGGCCCTAGCTCTCTTCCAGGAGTTTCACCAGGCTCAACCTCGATGTTCCTTGTGAACTTCGGATGAACACACCCTAGGTTTGCACATGGTTTGCACCAGAAATACTGGGGTTCCCATCTTATAATATCTTATAATAATGATGATAATGATGATTACATATGTACTTTGCTGGTACTTTGCTGGTACTTTGCTGGTGGTTTGCTGGTACTTGGTACCAAATAAACATGGACAGCGAAACAGCAGGCCGATGGCCAGCGACATGGCGGAAACGGCGTCGGCGCTGCCTTGAGTGCCATGGCCACCGGCCTGGGGACCCTGGATCCGAGTGCCACCGAGTCTGAATGTGTTATGTTTTTTTCTGCTTGGTGGTGACTGGGACATGAATTTTCCTGGTTAATCTATGGTTAATCTATGGTTAATAATGGTTAATAATGGTTAATAATTGGAATAACGAATAACAATATATCTGGTTGGTGGTTTGGAACCATGGAATTTTATGACTTTCCATGTATTGGGAATTTCATTATCCCGACTGACGAACTCCATCATTTTTCAGAGGAGTTGAAGCCACCAACCAGTATATATTGATGTTGATATGACTTAAATGTCAACAATTAAATCGTCATATATTGAAGTTGATATGAATCATATAAATGTCAAAAAACATAACTTGAATCACATCATATTGGAATAAATAATGACCCCCCCCATAAATCATTGGGTTCAAGCACCCTTGGTCATCCAATCATAAATGGGGTAAACCCAGAAAGTGGGGACAGGGTTATCAACCAGTTACAGTACCAAGTGGGATGAGATTCTTCACTTGGCATCTTTTTGGCCAAGTGAAAACCTGAGAAGCGGTGGAAATAACAATTGGTTTTATAGTTTAATATTCTATTTTTTGATGTAAATGGAAACAACATATTTTGTGGTGTAAATGGAAACATATAATTTGATGTTCTACAGTATAAATATCTGTGAACATAATAGCCAAATTATTTTCTCGTAATTAGAGTATCTAGGATTAAGCCATTGATGACTGGAAACTGGAAACCATTGAGATACGCTGCAGGTTGATATCACTATCCGATTCCTGTGCACAAATCCTACCGCCAAGAATGGGATGGGTAAACCCAAATAAAGACAACCGATACACAAGATGCACACTGGTACCTCATATTTGAGCCGAACTTGAGTCAAAATGGGTCACAGTTGGTTTTGGGTCCTTTGGAACCGTGGCATTTTCAGGATTTGACCTTCCAGTTTTTTTTTCAGAGTTTTGGCACATGCACACATGTTGGACAATTAGCTAATTAGCATCAGTCAGCCTTGTTAGTTTCCTTCGATGTAAAGACCACGGCTGCGAGGTGAAATGAACTCAAGCCCTCCCAAGGTCCTCTGCATGTTCCCAGGTACACAGTGGAAAGGAGCACTACAACTATGGCAAGATGTCCAGGTGCCACAGCTAAGGTGGCAATGAAAAAACTCCGATCAATTGGGGTCTATAGCTGCCAAAATCATCGAACTCAATGATAGGTTTTCCAGCACGCCAGTTTGGCCGGAGGGTACGTTGCAATTTTGATGTAATGACCCATTCCTGGACACAGCAATGTGGAAGAATGTTTAAAACTGCAACAATCATGGTGCGTATCGCCACTAGACATGGCATGGGGATGTAAGTTATCGGCAATTCCCATAGGGAACCATCAGAACCCAGCCGCTGGTAGCGACCACAAGGCAACCCCCCCGGGTCTGTGATTTCCCTCCGATAATGAAGAATTATGTACGAAGGCATTATTAGGGGCTCGAAAACAACCAACAACCATTCAAAAAGGCGACTATATGAAGTATTTTGATTGGGGGTAGTTGGTTGAATCCTCATGTTTCATCACAAAATTCACAGACTGTGTGCCATATGCAGGCGTTTGTCCTGACTCATTCACAATTTACCATCCCAACATCCGTGGAGTAGGATCTTGGATCACATCATATCACATCCACCAGGATTTTCTGGATCTTCGCTCTCATCTCATTTGCAGGGTGGCTCTGATGGAGAGGGCTTTGGTTGATGGTTTTGCCGGTAACAATACATCCCCATGTGCCGTCATGTGCCCATTTGTGCGGGAGAGTTGACTCCGCCAACTTTGGAAACATAATATATACATCATATTACTGTATATGTTATGCCCTTGGTACTCGTAATTGTCGTACTCTGGAAGCCATTTTCGATGGATGCTACAACCAATGTTGTATAATGTTGTATATAGATCCATATTTTCATATTCTGAGATTCATTTGCTCCTGTGCCTTGAACACTCCAACTTGAATCCAGCGGTCCGGAGAGCTGAATCTACTGAATCTAGGAATGAAACTCTTCGTGAAACCCAAACTTGATCCTCCAAACCTACCCATGGTCAATTTTGTCACTCTTCATGGCATTGTTCTTTGCTAGGTGGGGCCTTGAAATGTTTGTTTTTGGTATCACCATTTGTTATTGCTACATTTTATCTCATCTTATCATATTTTTCCTGCAAGAACCCCCGATTCCCAGAACATGATGAGAAAATGTCAGGGACGCCCCTTTCCTGTATAGAGGTCCCCAAGCAGATTCAGAAGAAGTTTCAGGATTTAGTTTCCAGGTGTCCAGCTTTGCTAATTTTTGCTATATCTATTTTTTTATCCCCATAATATATCCCCATTAAGTCATCACACATGCAAGTCAAATCACCAGTTTTCCACTAAAACATCTTAATACTACCCCACGAAAAAATATGGAAACAACAACATGATGTTTCCATATGTTTCCCAATTTTTCCCGAGAAAAAAATACTTTACTTCGAGTGATCCCGACCATGACATTTATCGATTTGTTACTGGCAAATCTTCTGGCATTCTATCTGACATATCTTCTGGCATTCGATCCGGCAAATCTTCTGGGATTCTATCTGGCATATCTTGTGGCGGTCTATCTGATATTTTATCTGGCATTCTATTTGGCATACCTTCTCGCATTCTATCTGGCATATCTTCTGGCATTGTATCTGGTATATCTTCTGGCATTCTATCTGGCATATCTTCTGGCATTCTATTTGGCATATCTCATGGAATTTTATCTGGCATATCTTCTGGCATTCCATCTGACATTCTATCTGGCATATCTT
>Ga0126342_10013258_pt1 | contig 14627 bp, 7 predicted proteins | sample Cyp1metagenome_FD_92528 | JGI IMG/M metagenome (GOLD analysis project Ga0126342, IMG submission 92528) | Coral microbial communities from Lord Howe Island, Old Settlement Bay, Australia - Cyphastrea 1 metagenome | ecosystem: Host-associated > Invertebrates > Cnidaria > Coral ... | reverse complement strand
GCCACGCCTGCCACGTGAAACGAAGGTGGATGTCACCAAGTGCCACGCCTGCCACGCAAAGTGCCGCGGCGCCCCGGGCGTCACAGGCGCCAAATCCCGGCCCAAGGGAGCCGCCCAGTACCATAAGTGCCACACCTGCCACACAAAACGACAGTAGATGTGAGTTTGTGCCACGCCTGTGTGTGTGTGTGTGTGGTGTGTGTGTTTGTGTGTGTGTGTGTTGTGTGTGTGTGTGTGGTGTGTGTGTAAGTGTGTGTGTATGTGTGTGTGTGTGCGGGTGTGTGTGTGTGTGAGTAAGTGTGTGTGTGTGAGTAAGTGTGTGTGTGTGTGTTTGTGTGTGTGTGCGGAGGAGGCGGCGGCGGAGGAGGAGGAGCCCGGGATACAGAATCAAAAACAAGAACCCCACACAAAGATGTGGGGAAAAAACACAAGTCTGTCCATTGGAATGATTTGAGCCATTCGCATATTCAATCTGCCGATTGATCACCAATTCATACTCCAGAATACTCCATACCCTCTGGTAAACTAACATAACTATGGAAAATCACCATTTTTAATGGGAAAACTCACTATTTCTATGGCCATTTTCAATAGCTTTTTGATGCTTTTTGTATGTTTACCAGAGGGTATCTTGCTGGGTAAATCCATGCCCTTTCTCCAAACTTTTTTCCGTGGCTCCCAACGGGCGGGCTGAAGCAGGTTGTGCGATGCCCAGTAGAAGTCGAAGCTTAAACCTCGACCAAGTCGCTAAATTTTGGGATTTATGAGGTTTTATTGATGAAAACCCAGCGAGTGTTTTGTAAAGATGTTTATGAAGTTTAACTACGAGGTAAATGATGTAAGTTTAATATTAATCTGGGTAAATTACCATAATTATCCATAATTCACTAACCTGAAATAAGATGAAATAAGACCATATTGGGATAATTCCCCTTACTAATCATATTAATGTTTATATTTATGATGTTTCTTCCGAATCAAGTTCTACTCGATCATCGTCATCATCGTCCCTTGGGGGGGTCCCCCCGAAATTCCATAAGAAAAACTTTCAGAACGCATAATATATATACCATCTGCATAGCCATGGAAAATCACCATTTCTAAGTTCGGTAAACCATCTATTTCTATGGGCCATCTATACCATGGCCCATGGCTATGTTAAATAACCAGAGGGTAATATAAACATATCTGTAGGCATCTGTACATCCACCCTGAAAAATGTTGCGGGTGTTGTGATGGGGATGGAGACTGCAGTGGAGTTACGATATGGATCCATGGATCCTTGCGTGTACTGGTTGGAATCCTCATCCTATTTGGAGAACTTGAATGTCAAATGAAATCAAACGATATCAAACACATGCTCCCCAGTAATGCCACTGAGTAAGATTCGTAGATCTGGCTGTTTCCATCCCTTCTTTCTACCTGTTCATACCCTTTTATACCCTTTTCCTACCCTTTCATACTTAAAATCATCGTTTCCACCAGCAGGCATCCGGGCGTGCCAAAACGTCTTGTAGCTCTTTGATTGATTCTGGAGGTAGCCTCCTTTCGAAGGGAGCCTCCCTAGTATCGTGATACACCTGCCGCAGAGCAAAGTAGAGATCACTGGAGAATCTATGGCATACAGAAAAATAACTACCGTTTGGTTATTCAACGCAGCTATATGGAAAATCACCATATTTTCATGGGTAAATCATGATATATCATGATAAATCCTCTATAAATGGACCAGTTTCCATAGCTATGTTAAACAGCCAGAGGGTACACACCTTATCTGTTGGACATTGTTGGACCATCAAATTAGTGTTGAAGTCTGCTGAGTTTCGTGAGTCTGGTCTCCCAATTTTTTAGTGGCAGACATTTGGAGGAAAATTCACCTGGATATTACCATCTGTTAATTTAACATAGCTATTGAAAATGGCAACTTATAGTGAGTTGTCCTATTAAAAATGGTGATTTTCCATAGTTTTTTAACTGCGATTTTATGTTTTGGACTGACAAAAAACCATCCAGTTTGCCCCCAGAAATCTAAGCAACAAGTGGTGAGTGGTATCCCCATCGTTCACTGATGTCTTGCTCTATTATTCTTGCTGGACAGCTTCCTCCTGAAGATTTGAATATCCCAAACAACTTCCATGAACAATACAGGAATCGAAAGAGCTTCATCACCTGCTCTGTGGGGATAAAATCCCTAAATTCCACGGACTTTGATGCCAAAACAGCTTGCGACATAGTTGCAATATGTTGCAGATGATAAACATTCAAGTGGACCTATCCTGTTTGGAACTGGTTTGAAATCTCGCAATTCTGAACCAATCACCAACTTTCACCAACCATGCACGTGGGCTTCCGGCATGCCCCAAACCAGATTATAATCATCATATTCCTTATGATAATACCATCCCCCCAAATAAAAAAGACCCTGCGAAATAGGGATTCGGAAGTTACTTTCCACCCAACTTTGGCTATTTTCAGGGTCTATGTTAATTTGAGGGAAAGTACATGTGAAAACATTGGGGAACCCAATCTCAACCGGGAACTCGACCACCTCTCCCCCGGTCAGCATCATGACAAGGAGGACGCCAAAGGCATAGAGGTCGGCAGCAAAACCATGCATCTGAGCCACCGGTCACGGTGGATGTCACAAAAAAGGACTGACAGAATTGGCATTTCACCAGCAACCCCAATGGGGAGGTCATCATGTTTTGTTGAACTATCATCATCTTTATTAGGAAACAACAAAAACATTTCAATGGCCAAGAAAATATACATACACCAGTGACACCAGCATATTTTGAGCAGGGAAGCCTTGCAGCATTTGCAGCATCTTCCAACATAAGTCCAAGTCATACGCAGACGTAAGTTTGTCTTCAAAACAAATGCATGGTTGAAGTTGAGTATACCTTTAGGCAAAGTTGGCAAAATGTTGGCGATGCTTCAGACACATCAGACAATCAAGACCTATCTCGGCAGTGCTGCCCCGCAGTTCGTAACCCCATGTTTTTGACACTGGTTGATAGGAATCTCTATGATGGGTCATTATATGCATTATTATATATATAATCCCCAGTAAACATCATATATAAACCTTATAAGTATGTACAGTAATGACCCTATTATAAAACTCACATCATTCAACAACTACATTGGGGACATTCCAGACATCATAACATACCAAGGTGGTCCTCCCAAGTCAGACTTTGATGTCAGCATAGTGATATCTTCTTCAAGGCGAGTTAGACCACGTACCAACAGAAACCAACAAAAACTCATCAACTATCAATCCCATTTTTCATAGTGAACTCCCATGTTTGCTGGTACCATTGTCTTTCAGTTTCTTGATCACTATAATTTTGGATTGTTTTGACGGTTCAGCTACCAATCCCAATAATCACCTTTGAATGACCTATGAATCACCTATGAATCACCTATGAATCACCCGGTTTCTCCTTGCGCCTGACGCCGTGGATTCACCTCCGGCGCAGCGTAGCCATAAGAGCCACAGAAGGTCTTGGTGAAGTTGGCATAGACCTCACAAGGTCAAAAAATGCGCTGGGAACCTCTAAGATTCTGCAAGAAAAATGGCCTGTGTGCTGTATATCATACAATGTAAGTACATTAAAAATTGCATATCAGTATTAGAATTACTGTACGAGGCAGGCTCTACGATATTATATAAACATAAACAACATCTGCGGTGAACGCTCCATACATGACGATCATTTAGATTCCTTAGACATATCATATCAATTCATATCGTATCTATATCACATATCATATCGACATAAATCACAGTTTGTTTGTTCGATATCATTTTTCAGAGGCCGAAACTGTCACACCCTGGGTAGCAACACCTTGGAGGCCGAAACTGTCACAGATATCTGCGTAATTCTGCAGAGCAATGTATGTCATATATATATATATATATACTGCAGATAACCTAGAATGCACCTTGTACGGAAAATCCAATATGCATTAAGTTGTGCATATATATATATTTATATATATGTTATTATATTATAATATACTATATCATATTGTTATATATTGTTATATCATATTATAGCATATAATATCATGTAATATCATATAATATCATAAAAATATCATAGTACTGTATATCGTTTTTATACTATATCATATCATATTGTATCGTATGATACTATATTCTATTGAACTATATTATCTTACATCATCTTATGTGATATTACAGTTATTACATAATAAACATGAAATATACCCTCTGGTAAACTAACATAGCTATTGAAAATCACCATTTTAATAGCTAAAACATCTATATCTATGGTCCATTTTCCATGGCGAACTGTAACAAATTACCAGAGGGTATATGACGCGTGAACACGCCGGCTCTGGATCGGATGTCGGGCGCCTTCGAAAAAATCTCGCTTCTCAGAGCCCTTAGTGCTGGTAAAACATTTTTTTTAGTGTCCTATATGATCCATTTATACCCATGTATGGTACATTTCTACATTTTGGAATATTCTTGGGGTCTCCGGTCATAATTCATATTCGCCTGCTGGAAAATCCATGAAAATCGCATATTCGTAGATGATTTTGACATTAAAACATATTAAAAGCCTCCATTTATAGGCGATATTCCGAATTCCATCCATCTGAACCTCACCAAACACCACCAATCAGGACTCCAAACACCACCATAGGACTGTGCCTGCCAGCGATCTGGATGGGTTGAGTAAGGATAGCACACGTATTGCAGCTCGATTGGGTAAATATAAGGCTTCAAATATAGGATATATATATATATGTATATATATATATATGGATATATATAGGATTTCTTGTGGGATATCAACCAAGATATATATCTATAATATGGTTGGTGGTTTCAAGCTACCTACCATTGGTTGGTAATATACTGTTAATGATGATGGTTAATATACTGTTAATGATGTTATAAACCAGTATATTAAATATATCAGTTTTGTTGATTTACTGTTAATATATACAATAATATACCAGTATAAAACAATATATGTTAATATAACTGGTAAAATACTGTTAATGATGGTTGATATACTGTTGGTTAATGATGGTTCATATTCTATAATCATAAAACCAACCTTTTCGTTGCCAACGTCACGAGGCACAATGATGATAACCCATGGATAGGAAGGTCAGTGGAGATGACAAGTTGGAATACCTGGCTAAATAGTTACCCGGCCTGGTAACTAACAACAAAAAGCTATGGAAAATGGCCATTGAAATAGTGGATTTACCAAATTAAACATTGTGATTTTCCATAGCTATGTTAAATTACCAGAGGGTATCTGGATGGTGGTTTCAACCATCTTGAAGAATATGAAAGTCAATGGGAAGGATTATCCCATATATTAACCTCTCCGAAAAATATAAAAGTCAGTTGGGGTTATTATTCCCAATATATGGAAAAATAAAAAATGTTCCAAACCACCAACCAGGTTATTGTTTGTCAGTCTATGGCAGATCTTTTTGGCTACCTCATAGACTCATAGGCGAAAAACACAGACGACAGAGATTCTAAATCTCGGCTTCCTGTGCCGCTTTTCAGCCCGAAAATTCACTTCGACCGTTTTTTTACTGCCAAAAAAAGTTGCGCTATACAGAAGTGCTACTTCAAGTTTCAAGTCGCACCTTTTCTTCTGTGACACATTTTAAGAATATATGACTTGGTGGTTCAAGTCTGTCAAAGATGGTTTTGTTCCTTACCATCTGGTTATTTAACATAGCCATGGAAAATCACCATTTTTAAGTTCGGTAAACCATCTATTTCTATGGGCCATCTATACCATGGCTATGTTAGTCATAACCAGAGGGTAAATCCTCCTCTGCCATGGGTTGGATTGATGAGGACTTGTCCTCATCAAACTTGCTATAAACTATCCTGGTTGGTGGCTGACCTACCCCGAAAAATGATAAAGTTCGTCAATGGGAAGGATGACATCCCATATATGAAATGGAAAATAAAAGATGTTGGAAACCACCAACCAGTTGTCTCATTAACCATTATCAACCACTATGAACCACTATTAACTAACCACTATTAACCATCATTAACCACTATTAACCATCATTAACCATCATTAACCATCATTAACCATCATTAACCATCAGTAACTATCATAAACTGCTTTTGAAGTCAACATTTAAGGCGCGTTATCTCCATTCGTTCGCGGTGAGTCCAAATCCTTCTTCGAAAAAAATCCTCCAATTTTTTTGTGTTTGCATGTATGTTAAATCCCAAAGTGGATATATGGAGGTTTCCTACAATGGAGGTAGCCCACAATAGATGGTTTATAAAGGAAAATCCACCAATGAATGACTGGTTGGTAGTTTTAACCATCTCAAAAAAATATGAAAGTCAATGGGAAGGATGACATCCCATATATTATGGAAAATAGAAAATGTTTGAAACCACCAACCAGATGATTCGGGGGTAGCCCTAGGACTTAGGACACCTCCATATCTAAAAGGTCTCACAGTTTGGGTTCAAACCTGGATGTTCAAAGCCAGAAAAACCATCCCGAAAAAATCACCAGAAAATGGGTGGTACCTGGTAAACGTACAAAAAACTATGGAAAAACATAATTTTTCATGGGAAAATCAACTATTTCGACTGGGCCATGTTCAATAGCAAACTGTTCGTTTACCAGAGGGTAATCATGATCTCCAAGTAAGTTGATTAAGTTGATTGGGTTTGCCACATGACTTCATGACTTTTTATCCATCCCCCATGAAATCCCCATGAAATCCAAACCGTTTGAGTGTTCAAAACCGGCAACGTGTTTCCATAAAATACTGGTTGGTTAGTAGGGATTCCCAGAATGTATTATGATAATCCACCCACAATTCCGAAATATTAAGGGTAGTTATAATCCCGAACAACTCATGAGCCAGTCATTATGTATCTCATACTATATCCCCATATCTTTGATTGTTCACCCCCTATAATCATAGCTAAATTCCTATAATCCCTGTCTGTATAGTAACACCCGAACTAACCAACAACCATCACTTATCAATACTTACTGTATCAATTATATCATCATGTTAGTGATGATTAAAAAGCTAAACCTCCTGGAAAAAAAAAACAAGGTGAAATCGCCACAAACATAACAATCTCCGTCTCCATCAACCCTGATTTTGTTTCTTCATATGCGCTGAATCAGATGGGTTGATTCAGGCTTTTGAACAAGAGTTTTTGCTACTGAAGTTCCATTAGACACCCATATACTCATCATCTATCACAATATATCCCATATTTCTGGAGTTTAAATCCTTATCAATGAGCCATTGAAAATACCCCTATCCCAGTTCACTATAACAACCAATCAATCAAGGAATCTTTAAAAGCGCAAATGGTTAAACGCTCTACAGTAAAATCCCAATAAACACCCATATAATCATCATCTACCAATCATTTACCCTCTGGTAAACTAACATAACTATGGAAAATCACCTTTTTTAATGGGAAAACACACTATAAATGGCCATTTTCAATAGCTATGTTAGTTTACCAGAGAGTATCACTGTATCACCGTATTTCTGGAGTTTAACCCCTTATAAATGGCTCAAAAATCTTCAATGTTGTAAACCCACCGCCATAAACCATCCCCAAATCATCGCCATAAACAAATGGGTGCTATGTTTACCATCCCCAGTCTACCCTCTGGTGAATTAACAATTTGATCCTGAAAATCATCCATTTCTAGTGGTGTCACTAATCTTCCAACCCCGAAGAATGCCAGGGTTGAACTCTTAATTTACTGGAGGGTACGATATGGGATGTAAAAATGGTGGAATGGGGAAATCATAGGGATATGAGATATAAATGGAATATTATCATAGGTTATATATATATCAATTATTATGAATGGGATTAACCAGCCGTAATCCTCTGGTTGATTGATATCAATAGGTTAATATAGCATAGGTTAATAGATTAACCAACATAGGTTATACTATATAATTATCAATGGGATTAACCAACCATAATAATCATATGATAACCATGCTATATAAACATGATGGCTAGATAATCATAGATAATCATATATATATATATACATGAATGGGCTTACATGAATCTAAATCTATACAACCGTAATAACCATAGATAGTCATAAACATAAGGAATTGCACTTGTACTCCTCACATCGCAAAGCCTATCCTTGAGAGTTTCCAGTCTAGTAAGGTTCTATAAATCAAGGTTTTGATTTTTTTCTGAAAATTTTCTGAATCAAATTTCTGAAAAAATTGTGAATCCAGAGATTTTCTGCTGCCAGCCATTCAAAAATGAATGAAAACTGGTTGTTTTGCTGCTGTTTTCAAAGTTTTCAGCTAGTGTTTCATACTTTTGGCAGTTCCCAGGTACCAAAAGTGGAGGAAAACTAGCTGTTTTGCTGCTATTTTCAAACTTTTTGCGTTGCTTTTCTCGAATCTTGACGAATTTCAGATTTTTTTCAGAAAATTTTCATATTTTTTCAGATTTTTTTCAATTTTTTTCAGAAATTTCTGATTTTTTCTCAAAAATTTCAGAAAAAATTGTGAATCCAGAAATTTTCTGCTGCCAGCCATTCAAAAATGAATGAAAACTGGTTGTTTTGCTGCTGTTTTCAAAGTTTTCAGCTAGTGTTTCATACTCTTGGCAGTTCCCAGGTACCAAAAGTGGAGGAAAACTAGCTGTTTTGCTGCTATTTTCAAACTTTTTGCGTTGCTTTTCTCGAATCTTGACGAATTTCAGAAATTCTTCAGATTTTTTTTCAGAAATTTCTGAAAAAATCCAAAAAAAATCTGAAAATTTTCTGAAAAAATTGTGAATCCAGAAATTGTCTGCTGCCAGCGATTCAAAAATGAATGAAAACTAGCTTTTTTGCTGCTGTTTTCAAAGTTTTCAGCTAGTTTTCCATACTTTTGGCAGTTCCCAGGTACCAAAAGTGGAGGAACGCTGCTATTTTCAAACTTTTCGCGTTGCTTTTCGCGAATTTTGACGAATTTCAGGAATTTTTCAGAAATTTTCAGATTTTTTTCAGAAAATGTTCAATTTTTTTTTCAATTTTCTTTTTAAGAAATTTCTGAAAAAATTCTGGCAAATTTCTGAAAATTTTCCGAAAAAAATCTGAAAAAAAATGAAAAATTGTGAATCCAGAAATTTTCTGCTGCCAGCCATTCAAAACTGAATGAAAACAAACTGTTTTGCTGCTGTTTTCAAAGTTTTCAGCTAGTTTTTCATTACTTTTAGCAGTTCCCAGGTACCAAAAGTGGAGGAAAACTAGCTGTTTTGCTGCTATTTTCAAACTTTTGCGTTGCTTTTCTCGAATTTTGACGAATTTCAGATTTTTTCAGATTTTTTTCAGATTTTTTTCATATGTTTTTCAGATTTTTTTCAGAAATTTCTGATTTTTTCTCAAAAATTTCAGAAAAAATTGTGAATCCAGAAATTTTCTGCTGCCAGCCATTCAAAAATGAAGGAAACTAGCTGTTTTGCTGCTGTTTTCAAAGTTTTCAGCTAGTTTTTCATTACTTTTGGCAGTTCTGCTGCTATTTTCAATCTTTTTGTGTTGCTTTTCTCGAGTTTTGACGAATTTCAGATTTTTTTCAGAAATTCTAGTCAGAAATATTTCAAAAATTAATCAAATTTATCCAGTACCTCAGCACGCTGGGCAGAAAGTCTCAAGCCTATCCCAAATCAATTGCTTTTAACCCACGATCAAGTGCAAATCCTTTCATAACCATAATCATATGATAACCATCAAACAATATGGTAACCATAGGTTATAACCAACCATCACAGGCTTAGTCATAATCCTGGGTAAATTACAATATTTCACTAACCTGAATAGTGCGGCCATTTGGGGATGATTTCCCGAATCCAATTCCCATGATTTCCAGGGTTCGGGAGAACAGGGTTCGGTCGTTCTAACCTAGTCATAATCCTATGATACCCTCTGGTACACCAACATAACTATGGAAAATTACCATTTTTTAATGGGTAAAACATCTATAAATGATCCATTTTCCATAGCTATGTTAGTCATTTACCCAGATATAATCATCATTAACCATTCATAAGCACTATTAATCATCATTAACCAACATTAACCATTAATAACCATTAATAACCATCATTAACAATCATTAACCGTTATTAATCACCATTAACCACCATTAATCACGATCATTAACCATCATTAACCGTTATTAATCACCATTAATCACCATCATTAACCATCATTAATAACCATTAATATCCTATGATAACCATAGGCTTCATGCTATCCGACCGCCTCCGCGATGGCATCCCGGCCCCCTCTGTACTGCTTCGCGAGGCCAAAGTCCGTCAGCTTCGCGGAGCCTTTTGCAGAGGCCGCCGGTGTTGAGCCACCAAAAAATTGAGGGGGGCGAAGTAGCAAAAACCATGGGTTTATGAGATTTGACTAGCAAAAACTATCAAAAACCATAGATTTTATGAGATCTGAATGAGGTTTAAGCAGCTTTTTAAGCTGGAATGTTAAAGAGCCAAGAATCAAGTTCACCAAAGAGGCATATCATGGAGACAATCATTCGCAATATTCATAGATATTCCAAGATGTGTGTCACATCTGGGTTCCCACCATACGAATGGGTAAAACATGGGAAGATGCCAGGAAGACTTGAGAATTTTAGAAACACAGATGTCAATTTCAACCAAGTACAAGGTGGTGTACTCCCAGTTCCAAGTAGGTTTATAACCCATCTAACTAGAGTTATGGCCCTTTACCAGTTTTAAGGCAGTTATAACACACCATTTATGGAATCTATAACCCCACTTAATATTATAACAATGTATTGGCATTTTGGGCTTTAACCGTATATAATATTCCTTATTCAACCGAGTTTGGATAGCTACAAACCAACTTCGCGAAGGATAGCAGGCACCAGCGCACCACATACTGATGGAGAACACCAACGAAAGGATCGTAAGTAAATCAGTAGAAAAATGTCTCAAAGTTTATAACTCATGATGATGTGTACATCTAGATCTCTGTACAAGTATGTATATATATACTGTCTGGTTGGTGGTTTTAACCCCTCTGAAAAATATTAATCAATGGGAAGGATTATCCCATATATTATGGAATTAAAAAAAATGAAACCACCAACCAGCTGTGTAATACTGCGTCTATATATGTATAGAAAGGCATTTATAACATGCTATAACTATATGGAGTTTCCTAAAAGGGTGGTACCCCAAATCATCTATATATTTTAAGAGTATTTTCCATGAAATAAACATAAATAAACCATCCATTTAGGGGTCCCCCCATTTTTTGAAAACCATGGTGGCGAATTCGACATTGGTGCCCCCACCATCTTTGGCCAATACGACATTCTCCAGCCTCGGAAATGGATTGCTGTTGGGAAAGTCACGGGAATTCATGGGACAAGTTCGGAAAAACAAACATGGTTTTTCAAGGTTTTCATGCAAATTTAATGGTTTGGCCCAACTTCTGATTGTTCTGCTACTTGAACCAGTGAAGCATCGATACACAGCCACAAAGCCTATGAACGTAGTTGTTTTGGCGTTCACAAGGCAATTAGGAGGTTGTTTGACAAAATTTGACCCATTCCCAAAGAGTACAATCGGGGCAAGCCCAACCAATACCCCTCACTTTGATCACAGCTGTGTGTTGTTTAAAGGTAGCCATGGTAGCCCTACAAATCTCAAGGGTTGGAAAGTTGCCAACTACATTGAGTGTCGCAACTGGCTAGCGGCTAACTACATCAAAATCCTCCGTTTATGGCTTGAGAGTAACCCGTCCAACCCACCGACCATCCACGGTTGCCCGGTGTTTTAATCATGATGGGCTCTCAGGGCCCAGTTCACCAGTTCACCAGTTCAGCTGAAGTAGTGCGAAACAATAACAACCATGATCATAATTATTGCCCTCTGGTTATGACTAACATAGCCATGGAAAATCCATGATAAATGGCATTATTATGGAGGTGTTAAATGGTGTTAATGGGAAAAACATCTATTTCTATGGGCTATTTTCCATGGCTATGTTAAATAAGCAGAGGGTAACTACGTCTGGATAAATTATGAATAGTTCAATCACCTGAAAAGTGCGGCTACTTTATGGATTCTTTTGGCATAGAAAAACCCCGATCCTAACTATCATTCCAGTGCCGCCGCCGCGTTTGAATTTATCCAAATACCTAAGCCCTCCAAATACCTCAAGAAAACGGTAAAGTACTAAGATTATGGGGGTAAAACACCATTTTTAAGAGCACTTTGAGGGTCTAGGTACATTGAATATGTTTGAATTTCATATCATGAAATGAAAAACACAAATGAAATGGACACCTCAGTTTCGTACAATGCCTGCTGTTGTTCATTTCATGATATTCAATATTTTTCGCTATGCTTCCATGACCGTACTTATGTCTGGGTTTCTCTGAAAGTGCCTGGTTTACCTTAAGGTATGGCTATTCCAACAGGGAATATGATCATAAACCACGGTGTTTACCCCGTTCAACTTGACGTTTCTCCATGTCAGGTTCTCAAATCAGAGGGAACTGACAGTACTGGACCTTTCAAATTTCTTATTCCGTGCAAACACCTTTTGCACATTTGGAGCCAATGATTTGGGGATGGGTCAAAACCCTGGTACCTAGTGAACCCCAAAATAGCTGGTAAATGGATGTTCATCCCACTAAAAATGTATCTATAGGTATTGACCCATACCCATTTGGAGCCAATGATTTTGAGGTTGTCCAAGCCAAGGACTGCAACCTACGAGCCAATCTTCGGTGTCAAAATCATTGCCCAAAATGGATCCGAAAATTGACCCATGACCAAAGTGAGTCCATTTTTGGGCCCATGGACTTGATCTTTCAGTTCTGGTCGAAATCCCCATCACCAGGGCACTTGAGGTCTCGAAAAACGATGCCACGGCTGTGAAGATGTTCCAAGGCCAAAGTGACCTTGCCGGGCCGGCTGTAGAGCCAGTAGTAATGGGAGGATACTAATGGGGATGGATATATATATATATATATCTGTGTTATAGTATTTTATGATTAGTATATGTACTGCATGCATATATATATATATATATATGTGGTATGGAACTAAGAATTGTATAATAGTTAGTTGATGATATGTGCCATGGTCAAATTGGTCGGGTTTCACCATCAAATGTCGCCGCCGGTAGAGCAGGGATTTTGGTGGTACCCCATGTTCAAACAATCCATTTGTCATTGAGGCTTCCATGGGCTTTCCTAAGTAACAGGTTACCCCAAGTTATGATCCAAGATTTAATATGTTTGATAAGGGGAAACCACTAGCGCCCCGACGTTTTTCAGAAGAACACCACCAATAAAATTGTAATAATCATCATATGCAAAGGATGGTAAGAGCAAGGATAGCAAAGGGAAAAACATGTGAACCACCCAACCAATTGGGAACCCATAAGGGGGGTATTCAATAACTCGAAGGGGATGGGATTACAACTAGCCACCGAATTCCCCCAGCCTCTGCAGAAACTTTCAGAATCCGCTGTAGTGGCAGACCAGGACACCCTTCCGTCCTGACGTTTGGCGTTGCTGGGACCGGGGTGACAATGAACTGGTTACCAAATATATTATATTATATATATTATATATTATATATATTATGTATTATATATATTATATATATATTATATATATTATATATATTATATTATATATATTATATTATATATATATATATATTATATATATTATATTATATATATATATTATATATTATATATAATATATATATAATATAATATATATATAATATATAATATATATATATATATATTATACAAAGAACTACCCATTAACCACCAGGGCTTGAGCATGAAACTATCAACCTCAGAAGCTTTGGGAGCAATACTTGTACCAGGTCAACTGATAGTCAATGTGACTTCACTTAGCCACTTATAGATGTGCACCCATCATGAAGTAGAATCTAAAATATTCTAAAATAAAGGGTATATGAAGATTTATGAAGCATGTAATCCAGGATAGTACTGCAATGAGCACAGCACTCAGGGCGGTGGGGATGAAAATGAAAAATATTTGAATACATTGACTCAGGTTCTTTGGAGAAGACATGAAGTCTATGCCTTAAAGTTTATTAAAGGCTTCATTAGCAAATGATGAGACGTCATTCAAGGTCCAGTTTCAGTTGGTTCAGTTCCCTCAGTCAGTACATGACAGGACATACCATCACATCTATAAATCCTCGCAGGTTGAGTCTTTTTCATGTTGCACCACTAGTGATAGGTGACAGTGTTCGTTCTTTAAATCCAACAGCTTTACTGTATCATTCTTTAGCAACAGAATTTCATGGATGTGTATTTTATTTTGTATTTTACCAGGTCAACCGACAATGGGGTGAAATACAAAGCTAACACCGTTAAGCACTCAGCTCTTTTGAGCCAACGCTATCGGGCAGATCGATGATATATACAATGCATGGTTTTACTGCAGGAGTTTTTACACCCCCCTCGGGCGAGCAGGGACGACTGCGGAGAACGAATAACCCAGAAAAGCATACCCTCGCGGGTAGCCGAATTTCTTTAGTTGGTTTTAGACAT
>Ga0126342_10013257_pt1 | contig 14627 bp, 13 predicted proteins | sample Cyp1metagenome_FD_92528 | JGI IMG/M metagenome (GOLD analysis project Ga0126342, IMG submission 92528) | Coral microbial communities from Lord Howe Island, Old Settlement Bay, Australia - Cyphastrea 1 metagenome | ecosystem: Host-associated > Invertebrates > Cnidaria > Coral ... | reverse complement strand
TCCGACCGTTTCCGACCGTTTCCGACCGTTTCATTTTTTCTGAACGATTAATTGGACCAATTCCATTTATGGAAGGCTGATCCAGTGCAAACCCGTGCAAACCATGACGCTTAAGTTTTTTCGCGCGACCCTTGTGCGCGTACACTGCACCAAATATATCCAAATATTGCATCTTGACCTTGATATCCAATATTCCCTAAAAATCACAAAATCCCAGGAGCTCGTGAAATTTAATAATATGATCCAGAATTCATCTCTCTATAAGATGAGGCCATATTAAATGGATGGTTAAATCATGATGGATGCCAATTACGGAAAATTTGCTCGGTGCATTGAAACACTTGTGAACACCTCGCTGCATTTGACTGTGTTTTTGGGTTATTTTGGTTTCATGGTCTCAGTTTTGTTTTGGGCGGTTGCCGCCCAGTAAAGCTTTGTAAAAGTGAAGTGCTAAGAGCAGGCAAACGGCAGAACCAATGTTGTGCGAACCGGTTCCACCTTCATAATTGTTATGCAATTCTTGTGGCGGCACGCTTGATATGAACCACATAAGAACGGAATCCCAAAATGCCACTTTGCTTCGTCATCATCCAAGTAGAAAAAAATGTGAACCAATGCATTGCGCACAGGGCGTGAGAATCAAAATCGCCTCGGTCAAACTGCCCTTGTCTGGGTGTTTTGCCTAAACCGTTCCAGCACCCAAAACGGGCCTCGGCCAGCTTGAAGCACTTCACAGCCACTTGCCGGGGTCGTGAAGGCATAGAATTTCCAGATTGACCTTGCGCAAATTGCGGTATGTCAGCTCGAACGAGGTTATGGAGTGACAACTTTGTGGACCGGAGTGCACGGGGAGACATGTATTTCAAACATTGCAAGTTCAACATTGCGTGTAACTCCATATTTTCAACCCGCCACCTCAAGGCTGTCAACAGCGCAACGGAGGCCTGGCAACATTGTCTCCGCCTCGTATACGTGGCCGTAGGTGCCCTCTCCCACCTCAAAACATTGCTGAAAGATGCAGGCATCCAATGTTGTGTAGTGCTGTGGCATGGTGGCCAGGCCAGGGCCATTGCGTTTCAAAAATCACTTCCAACATCTTCAAACATTTACCATAATTTACCAACCACATGTTAGGACTGTGGGCATTTTTTAGTTGCAAGTCCAAACGATGGCGCCACTACGCAACCTCATGCCCACAGAAGGAGCCCCCCAGCCTGACGCAGAATGCGATGGTGGTTGGCAAAGGTCGTCTTCAAGTGAGACGCAAAAACCTTGGGCTCAAAGCTGTGCCGCTGAGGGCGTTGACGTCTTGGACTTTGGGCAGTGTGGCTTTTGCTGCCTGCTCCCTTCAGTTCCCCCGCGGTCCCGTCAACTGCTTTTGCCAGCGCGAATGGTGCCATTGAGCGCCCAGCGCAAATATGAGATGACAACAGCCTACATAGTGTAACTTCCTCCGGCAACCGATGTGTGTTGGTAGGACGTGCCTGCACCTTTCCTGGTCTGTGGCAGCCGCAGCAGAGATATAGTTGCAATGTTTGCAATTGCGTCGTCAGACTCTAAGCATGGCGATCTCTGGGTTGTTAAAAAAGACTCCACGAGCAAACTAAGGTCGAGTCCCCAGGACCACCGGAATGTACTTATGCAGTTTAAACTCTCTGAGGAATTGGGATTGAATTCGTTTTTGAATGTAGATTGATTTTGTTCTTATAATTTGAATTACAACACATATATTATATTTTGATTTCAAATGGAATGGGGCTTTATTTGGTGGACAAGGACACCCCTACATTCAGGTGCCAGCCTGTTCCTGGACTCTGCCATGTTCAAAGAAAATCAGCTTCACAAAAGAACAGGCCTGAAATTCGCAAACAATCCGTTTTATTGAAGAAGGCTGGTTTGCATTTGTTCAGGTAGGCAATGATCCATAATATCAATGCCAGCGATTTGAAAACAAACCATCAACAGAAAGCTTACTGCAGGATGGGTACTGTATTGTTTTTATAATCAATGGCCATTTCAGGAACCTAAATTGGAGGTACCTACCATATATAAGGTCTATGTAAGGCCTATGTAAGGGAATATCCCCACAAAATATGGCCTTATATGGTACAGTACCTCCACTTTAGGATCCTGGAATTCCCATTGATATAATCATGTATAGTCCTATATTTTTCTGAGGTATACCTGGGGCCACCCAAAACACTGTAATCTCCCAAGTCTTCGTTCCGATGGTAATTGTGCTGGCTCCATGCTGACAGAAACAACAAGAAAGAAACACTATTGAGATATATTGAGATATCCTTGGGAATAAACCAAAAGGGGTTGGGGGTGTCTGATTTTATATGTTTCGGTAGAAATTCAGGATGAAGACCAGGCGCCTGTCGATCGACTTTCCAGTGTCGTATCCTACGTCACCGTCACCCGGAAAGCTTCCTAATTACATACAGTAGTTGCATAATGAAACTAAGTATAATTACATACAGTAGTAGTTCACAATCATATATTAATGTTGCATATAGTATAGTTGCACTGTTTTGCACAAACCATCATGAAGCATCATGAACTGGTATGTGATGGTAGGTGTTTTCCCTAATTAATGGGCACCCTTCGGCCTCAGGTGAATGCCCTACAGCTGACGAGCTCCCTAAGCCCAAGACTCCCAAGACTATGATGTCTTAGCACTTCTTGGTCAGCAATGTCTCAAACATCCCAGTTCGTGGTTTGTCAGCATGTCAAACATCCCAAAAATGAACACGTGCAACATTGACTGAAGTTCCCATGCACTTATCACACCTTTCAACATTATTCTTCTCATTTGATACACCGCTCTTTCAAAGACGTTTCAAAACTTATATAAATGGCTCCATCTTTTGGACACCCTTCAGCGACCTATCCCCTGGAACAGCAAATCTTAGAATAACCTGCTCCATTTTCAGGCGCCAACTGAAACATTTTCTTCCAACAGTGATGCAACACAGCAACCCCGCGACCATGTCATCACCGGCCTATGTCGTAACAGACAACCATCTGAAAGAAACTGTGGTTTGTACCATGTTTGTACCATGAACATCCATCAAAGATCGATTTCTTTTGTCACAATTTTCTGCAAGAGGTTTCTTGGGGCATCCCGTTTTGGTTCGCCAAGGTTTCAAGGTTTCGCACGCTGTAGCCAGCGGCTTGAACAAATGGTGTTTTCCAAAACAAATAGCATCCCACTGGTGATTGTTGCCCAAATATTCCAATCCCATCCAATATGTGTTTTTCTGTTTGTGCCATGAAATCCCGTGAGTGCTGAAACTTTCCCAACTGCTTTTGTCTGAAAATGGAGCACCAAATCTGATGCTTCATTGCTTCATCATTTTCCCTTTTTTTAAACCGTAATTTTAGGATAAAAACATATCATACTTACCCATGACGGATCCATGGTGCTGCTATATATGGTAACATGGATCCATCAATATACCCCATTCATGTTAGCATATATACCGATATATACCATACATGGATCCTATGGGTACTTATATATATATATATACTTGGACATTCCCAAAACTATCCACAACTGCTGAAATAGCTGCTGAACAAATCCCAGCATGGTCACTGCCGAGCAGCTCGTCGCCGGGCCATTGCCCAAGCACTTGCGGACAAGGACCGGGTGGCACGCCTCAGGAAATGGCGATTGAACCATCAAGAATGGTGGTATGATGATGTATATACCTCTGGTAAACTAACATAGCTATGGAAAATCTCCATTTTTAATGGGAAAATCCACGAACTAAATAGCCATGTTCAATAGCTATGTTAGTTTACAGTACCAGAGGGTAATGAGGATATCACTGTAATATTAGTGGTATAATATTAATGGTGGTATAATGGTGGTATAATGGTGGTATAATGGTGTAGAATGAGGATATGACTGGATGAATCATATGAAATATCAATGGTGGGATGTTGCTGGGGATGTTGCTGGGTGCCTTTTCATATAGGTATAATGATGTATAATGGGTAATCAAAGCTGAGGGCCGCTGGAAAGTCCCCCCGAGCTAGCCGTGGCGGTTTTTTTCGCTGGGAGAATCATTGAAATCAATGCGGACTTTCCAGCCATGTTTGAGATTACCGGAGGGAAACAACTAGCAAACAAATGGATCAACATGATCGTTTATATATATATATTATCTATATTATATATATATATCCTTTTATAATCCTTTATCAGATCCAAAAATTCAGCTTGAGATTTGCAGTTTTTTTTCGCAAATGAACTCGGCTTTTTTGTCGCTTCACATTGTCAAATGCCCAACTGGTTCTGTTTCACATTTATCATGGATTCGATCATTTGGCCATGACGGATTCATGGTGCGGGTATATGGCTGCTAACATAAAGGGAGTATATTGATGGGATCCATGTTACCATATATAGCAGCACTTAGGGTAATCCCCTTCTTCTGTTGCTGAACATCACCGTTGTCAAAGTTGGCCCACCATCAAATAATATCAAATTTAAATTTCAATATGGGATTCAATGGGGCTTTCGAAGATTCCCCCATATGGGGAAGTGGGTGTTGCTAGAATTATGAACCCATATTTCAATGAAATTGTGAAATAGACATCTGTTGCCAGCGTGTTGCAGATTATATTCATTAAACTACAACTAATAATTTTTGTAACTCCTATCAGATCCCGAATCTTACCGTTTTTTTACCGACAAAAGACCTTCAGCTTTTGGACTGATTTTGCATTGCACAAACCTGGCGGAGGTAACCCCTCATTCAGCAACTGCTGGGCGCACCATGATCCGATCTCAACGCCTTCAAGCTGCCTCAAAGCGGGAAACATGGTCCCATTTTTAGAAGGTTTAAAACCATGTAAACATTGCAACATTTCAATAAGGTTGATATGGGGTTTGGATTTATATTTCGGTTACTTACTTGTCTGTTTGTTTTATAACATTTTATAACCCTCAAATGGATCCAAATGACGGAAAATCGGTATGACATGCATGCGATGATTTAGTGGGTTTGCCGAATTTCTGTATGTCTGTTGCGCTCTGTTATTTTTTGTTACTCTTGTTGGATATTATATGTATTAGTGTCAATAGTCGTGACATAGTCTTACCTTCAACAATCATGACATTTTTTTGTTCCGATTCTTGAGCACAATGGTGATTTGAGACACATATTCTTTCTTGCATGCGAATTTTGTGGGATTTTAGCCACACATTGCCATGCGGCGCCAGTCTACTTGAACCCTGCAGAGATTGCACCGTCAACTCAAGGCACCGTTCTATGCCAGTGTGTCAATCATGGAATGCATTTGTACAAGGTGGCCACCCTTCCAGCTGTAAGTTGGTTTATAACATTTTATAACCCCAATTGACTATATGTATATATATATATATATTTATCTGCCATAAATCCTAGTTGCATTAGTTGTAAACCAACTTAGCTATCAACATTGACAAAGCAATTTGCCTCAAAACGATGCCACTGAAGCACTATTCTTATCATCATGGCTGGTGCAAGTGCATCATCCATCATTGTGTCATCAAAGTGCATCATCCATCATCATGGTGGTTCACCATGGACAAATTAGATGTTAACATAAGTAAGTTAACCATGAGAATTTACCATGTTTATGGCCATGTTTATATCAAATTAGCCATGTTAACCATATATCCCATAGATTCCCATAGGATCCATGTATGGTATATATGCTAACATTGGGGGTATATTGATGGTAAATGTTGCCATATACAGCATACATGGATCCTATGGATCCTATGGGTATAAACATGGCAACCATCACGGCAGGATTAACACAGCGCGCCTCAGGGAATCGCCCAAGACATCAGGTTCCAACGGAGTGAACTGGCGCGGATGGATGGATGGGATGTGAATCCTGGGGGGATCATCTTCCGCATGAAACTGGGCTTCGAATGACCAGCAAAGGTTCAAAAAATGCAAAGATCAACGACATTCGAAAGATTCGAAAGCATCAATTGATGGTATTTGATGGTATTTGATGGTGTTTCTCTTTGACTTTTCGTGACATTTTTCGCCAAACGATGGGAAAGCCAGGGGGAAAGCCACCTTTCCACCCCCCACGAGCGGCGCCCAGGACACCTCGTTCTCGCGTCCAGACGACGCATCACAGCCACAGTGGATGAAACCCACAAACCTTAGCAAACTTCAGACATGAGCATCTTGGTGCGTGGGATGTGCGGCATATGTATATATATGTATGTATGTATGTAAGTGACTATGTGGCTCATATTCGCTTATCTGATCTTTGACTCAGTTTAACTGATACAACTTACACTTTCTCAAATTTTGTCAAATAGAATCAGTCCATGTACTTGACTTTCTAAATCATACTAAATCGATGTGTTTACTGATGTTAATATGATGTATGCCAATTGCAGTAATCTATGGGAATTCAAATACCCTCTGGTAAACTAACAGTTTGCTATTGAAAATGGCCATAGAAATAGTGGATTTACCTATGAATCATGGTGATTTTCATTGATTTTCCATGGTTATGTTAGTCATAACCAGATGGTAATTTCCACAATCCTAATCTGACTTTACCATGATATCCATCTCCGAGGGACGAGTCTTGACTGCTCGAAGCCTGACCCATGGCCTGAAACTGGCGGCTGGAGAGAAAATGGTTCATGGGAAGATAGAATTCTTTTGTTTTTTCGATGCATATAATTGTATCACATGGATATGGAATATATTCTCTATATATATCTATGATTCCATACAAGTCTGTATCTATATATATATATAGATAAATATAGATATATGTATATATGCATTGCATATATATATATATATACATAAGTATATAAAATTCCATATGTATCGTCACATGGAAATGTCTGAGTTCCAATGGCTGGTCATGTTTGGTCATGGCTGGTTGCTCATGGCATCATGGCTCATGGAGGTGATTACAATGTTACAGTCAGGAGTTAGCAATATATATATAATACATACATATATATATAATATATTATAATAATTACTATAATTGTCAAGTATTGACATTTTGCACATGAGGTCAAGAATACGTCAAGACTTGCGATTTGAATTTGGAGGCCCAGAAAGACGTTGATTCACCACACCCCAGTCAGCCAGGCTGCACCTGGCCATATCGCCGGAGCCGGAAAGCAAGGCCCAAGTGGCTGCGAGAGACTCATCAGTATTTCGCCGAATGGCCATGAATAGGTTGGAGTATACAAACATTTTCGCACCAACTGTTTTTTTTCTGCATTTCGCAATCATGTTGCAATCATTAGAGTCATTAGAGCTCGGAGTATCGCAATCCTCAGATGAATTTACCTATCTCATTCCAGCGAAATATGTTTTGCACTTGCACCTGCTTCGAGCCGTTTCTTTTTCCATCCCTGCTGAGCATCACGCCGTCCAATTTTTGGGCAGCTCGCTCGACGCTCTGCTCACATTGGAACAGGTTATTTTCCTGGGCACAAGCAACTGGTTTCCATCGAATTGTTCATATATAATATAACTATGCATACATATAATATGTATTAATATGTCATTATACACATATTTACTATCACAGGATTGGTATGTGGGTGTATGTATCTATCTGTCTGTCTGTCTATCCATCCATCCATCCGTCCATCCATCTAATTGTAGATACCCTCTGGTTATTTAACATAGCCATGGTATAGATGGCCCATTTATAGATGGTTTACCTATTAAAAATTGTGATTTTCCATGACAAACTGTTAGTCATAACCAGATGGTAGATACAAACATCACCCCGTCTTGGGACTCGACCGCATTTCGACCAGCAAAAACCGCATTTCTTCGACAGGGACTCGTTTGGACTCCGTTCGAGCAGATTTTCGCAGCACTTCTTCAACCAAAAAATGTAGTTTCACACGAAGAACCGTGGGATCATGGCCTTTCTAAGACCCCCTCCTAACCCTAAGTACCCCCCCCCCCCGAAGTTACCTTTTCTGGAATTGATCTTGTGGAGGAAATAAGGTGTGAATAAGGGGTGAATAAGCCATGACTGAACAGCATGGAAATATACCCAGCATATTCCATCTAGAAAAACAAGGGGTGAGTAGTGCATGTGAAGGGAGTTCAATGGATGTTCCAATCAATCAATTATTCCAATCTATTACCCATATGCTCCATGTATGGAACCCTTTCTGAATATTTACCAACATTTGCCCTAAAAATAACCCAAATGTAGGTAAATATACCATACATGGAGCATATGGGTTAGAGCATACCCAAAGAAACATTGCCGTCGATGAATCCAATCTGTGTGATCCACAATCACTAAATCAACCTGGTGTGTGTCTCAGATCATGTACATAGAAGATGGTTCTCAATACATGAGTTCCCTCCCAAACCACAGGGTGGATGAATACTGCGCAAAGACAAACACAAAGAAATCGGACCTCTAAGTCTATGTTTTATTCAATTTTTCAGGGCTTTTCTATTTCCAGGATTGATGATGATCGATGAATATCGATGATCAATCGGATTTGCTTGGCATATCAATAATAAACCACCATCCATCATGCCACTCCATCCCCCTGCTGCCAAACATCCAACGTCACCATCAATGTAGCCTTGGAACATTGACACGTTGACACGTTTTTGGGCTATGCAGCTATGCCGCTTTTTTGCCACTTCACCAAGCGGCTTTGCTAGCTGCATCTCAATGTCTGTTGACACTAATGTGTTCAAGTCTGTCTGCCTTGCTCCAACCAACTCCAGAAATTGCTCCGACCGGTGCCAAATGGTTCTTTAAGATCTTTAGAGCAATCAACATCCAATCAACGGGGAGAAAACACCTGGAGACATTCTGGAAATAAGGGAACAAAGAACATAATTATCAGGACATACAGTATCAGGATATCCTTGCCAAAATCATGACGAAAAAGGAAACACTGCTGCAACTAACCACGGAAACGTGGGGATATGCCAATTTCTTCCTTTTCAACTTCTTCAATATCAGAGATCCGAAAAAAAAAACGAAACAGACATTGAGATTCTCCACATTTCCAGCCAATCACTGGATTGGTTTAAGGGAAAATTTACAGGAAAGCTCCATGATCTTAATGGGAATATCTATGGTTTCCGGTTAAGATTTTCCCAACAAAACCAATCCATTTCCAGCCAACTTTCCCTCCAAATCCTCCAATTTTCCCCACCCTGGGCCGCCGCACCGGCTGGGGGCCTTCGTCAGTGTCTTGCGGCCGCTGCTGCGTTGAGCCAGGATGCTACTTTTCTCCTGAGTCGCCGACTGTAGTGACTTTACCAGGTAGAAACAAATGTACCCTCTGGTAATTTAACCATAGGAAAACCATAGGAAAATGGTGGTTTAATGGGATTTAATGGGATTTAATGGGATATACCCTCTGGTTATGTCAAAATAGCTATTGAAAATGGCCATTTATAGTGAGTTTTCCCATAAAAAATTGTGATTTTCCATAGTTATGTTAGTTTACCAGAGGGTAGATGAACCATGATGAACCCCCAAGAAAATTCTGGTTGGTGGTTGAGCCTATCCCTCTGAAAAATGATGGAGTTCGTCAGTTGGGATGATGACATTCCCAACTGAATGGGAACATCATTCAAATGTTCCAGTCACCACCAACCAGAATATCTCTTTGAAATAGCCATTCCAATGGGAAAATCATGATCAACCGATAGGTTTGAGATGGTTTGAGGGGCACCTGATTTTCAGACAAACTCATGGGAGATCCCTGGGAAAGCCATCGACAAAGAAGGATTTAATCAGCCAAAAAGGTATTTAACATGATTTAATTATCAAACTATGATTTACCATCTGGCAATCCTGGCAATGTAACAAGCTTCCCACGGAACAAATCACCAACTATGTAAATGGATCTAAATGGATCTAAATAGGCCATCTATAGCTATGTTAATTCCCAGAAGCTACATATTTACAGGATAGCTATTATGTGTTTTTTCTATACATGTGACTATCGTTGCAATAACAATGCTAATAATATCTAATAATACAAACGTGGCGACCAATGCGACCAATACGTGTCACTGATGACTTTTAGTGAATGTTGTTAAATTACCGAGCTGAACAAAATGGTCCTTTATGGCCTACTTGCGCTTTACTTCCCAGAGCCAGTAATACATTGAATCATGTCCCAGCAAAAAAAAAAGTGAATCTACGATACATGCAAAAAAATCAAACACGACCAGTCTTGGATATTCTTCCCTGCGAATGACATGTTCCTCTCTCAAATAGTCCGTTGACCTATGCGCAAACCAAGCTTAACTTTGCAAGGAGTAAGTTCATCTTACTGCTACTCCGAGAAAACCTATCCTTTTTCCCACCGAGAAAGACAAGCTCCGTACAAAGACCCTATGGCCCTATGACATCTCAGGCCCAGATTATTGGATCTTGTTGGATTGATTAAAACCGCTGATCACAAAAAACAACACTGTCAACGGATGTCCAGCCAGATTCAATTGACACTACGAAAATCTACTAAATACCCAAAAATATTGTCCTTAGATGGCCTTAGGCCATCCAATCCAGATCTCTCCTTCACTTGGCACAAGTTCTTCTTCAGGAGTAGCGACCTGCGAGCGAAAAATCTTGCGCTTGGTGAATCGCGAACAAAGCACAATCTGGATCGACAAACCTGCCGGAAAAAACCGTTCACTTTCCTGCGAGAGGAAGCCACACTGACTGCCCTAAAAAAAAGACCCTGACACGCCCTAGCCCTGCCATCACTGAATACACTCTGGTAAAGATACAAAAAATATGGAAAATCAACATGCTATTAATGGGTAAATCATGGTAAATCCACTATTTCTATGGCCATGTTTAATAGCTATGTTAGTCATTACCAGAGGGTAACTCAAGGCAACCCCTGGACAGCTTTGCCCTATCCCCTGGGCATCCCCTTGGCATCCCTGGCATGAGAATGAGGAACTCGGGAAAGTCCACAGCAACACCTTTGAGCTGCGATGGGCTTAACGTCACGATTTCTTTGAGGAACTGGAGGTAATCGGCCAGCTGCCAAAACCATCCAAAAACCATGGTAAAACCATTCAAAACCATCCAAAGCCATCCAGAACCATCCAAAACCATCCAAAAACCCTGGTACTGGTTGATCTGGCTGGTTGATCTTCATCAAACATGAAGATGAGAATGAGATGTATTGACACGTCCACTTTGGAATACTGCAGATATCATTCTCGCTCCGAAAGACAGCCATCATCAGGGTTGGGCCCCACTGCGCCACATGAAGAAGCAGGACATCCTGTGAAATAAACACCACAGTTCAGGTCTCAACCTCACCTGATCCACTTGAACTGTTCATATATGTTAGTGACAAGAGGTTGTCGAGCCTTCAGAAAACAACCTACTCAGTTTAACCCATGAGGATCAAAAAGGGCACATGACTTAACTGCAGGAATCCAGGGGCTTTATCTTAAGATGTTTATTTCATTCACCTTGGTTACTAAATTCCCACTGTAGGTGTTCTTAGATGGTACTGATTCACATGGATTTGATTGTATGAAGACTAACTCTCTAAAGACCTTTAAATTATCTAGTTGATGCCACCGTGACAAAAACATCTCTCAGTTGAGAAAAAACCATTGAAATTGAGGCTTTGAGGCTTTGAAAAGACAGCACATGGGACATTCTGTGACACCTTCAACTAGGTGCAACACCTTCTAGTTTGAACACATTCAATTTGTGCGTTGGTTGGCTGCCCAAATCCATGGCCAGAACGCCAGAACACCCACCAAGCACTTGTGCGCTGCGCTCAAGTGAATAATTGTGCGTAAATTCCCAGCCCTTTAATGGAATGGTTAATACTAAAACGACAGAAGAAGGGGTTAATCATACTGTGGCCAATCTTAGACACCCCGCCATTTCGAGATGGGTATCAAATTCGGCTCCCTTATATAATATGGTATAACTATATGTACCTATCTATCCATCCATCTATCTATCCATCTATCTATCCATCTATCCATCTATCTATATATATATATACGCACTAATATACATATATATATATATATACACCTATGAAAATCGTATTAAAATAGTTCTGATTACGTGTCAAGCCATAGCTCTGCTCCGAGGTGCGTGGGTTGTTGATGCCGATGGCTCCATAACTTTGGCCCTTGGGGCTCGCAGGTGCCACCACCTTCGTTGCAACGGGTGGGAAAGTCACGGAAAATCCCCAACTAGAAAAGACGTTCCATGTGTTATAGTGTGTTATTAGATAGCAGTGTGTCAAAACCTTGTACCCCTGGTGAACATCAAAATAGCTGGTAAATGGATGGTCATCCCACTAAAAATGGTATTAATAGGTATTGATCCATACCCAGATGATGTTTACCCCAGATCTCCAAGTTGAAAAACCTTTTCTATCTTTTTGATGGCTATAATCACATTTTCCCCTGGAAACTGTTGGTTTTGAATTCTGAATGGGTTTTCTTCGGCGACTGTGAAAAAGAAATATCGCAAGTTTGCAAGTTCAATGACCACCAGAACCCGTTAGCCGCCAAGTCCAGCCATATTCCTAGACCATCCTAGACTTGTTTCAGGCAAGTCTCGGGAAAACCTATGATGTTCTTGGGAAACTCTATACCCCTAGCTCCGCGGCTCCCTAGCCACTCTGTTGCTGATCAGGTTCTTTGTTCACAAGCGTAGACTGAGGCCACATGTTCGGGAATTTCCGGTTTTATCTTGATTTCTTTCACACTATCTAAATCTATTTAACAATGCTTTGCAAAGCTGTTGGTTTTGTGCATGATAGGGAAACGAAAGGGGTATCGTTCTCACTTGGGCGACTTCTGTCAGTAAACCAGCCAGCGCAAAAAGATGCAATAAGGACATCTATGATGGGAATTTGCGGTCCAGATGATTGGACTCATTTCCGGCAGTTGTCAAAACTTGTTATTCCATGTTCCTCCTATTCTTCTGAAATTCATAATTCACAATGCAGCTGAACTACAAGGGAGCTTTGATGAAAGCATTGGTTCCTTTTTGATCATTTTTCAGACAGCATCCACTTATAACAACTTCACATCCAGTTGCCATCCTGTTCTGCAGGTCTATCCCATCGCCTTTTCAGCAAATTCTGGCTTCATGTGCGCATCAATGGTGAAGAACAGCTGTGTCCTGGGTGGTGTCAGCTGGCCATGACATGCCTGATGCCAACCATGGATGAATCAAACCCAGTTGATCAATCAGGAGGTTACCTCCCACAAAAAAATACCAGATGACTTTGATTTCGAACTTTCATGAACTTTCCAAATGATTCTCCACTGTCTGAGAGAACTACTTTTGGAGAGATTTTTAGAGGCAGCTCCCATTGGTAATCAACAGGGGCACCTTCCTGAATGGAACCCCTTCATGACACTAATGCTAATGATTTCTGAGTGGGTATAGTGTACTTTATGGTCTTGCGGGTGCCAGGCAATCCCCAGTACTGCGCGACCCTTGGGGATTTTGATGCCTTTGCTACTCCGATCACAACAAGAATGCCACAGAAACGTCTGGAAAGGTCTCAAAAGTACCAAAAGAGTGGCTAAGGTATGCAGGTATGCTAAGGTATGCTAAGGTGCTGTAATTACTATATGTAATATTATGTCATGTCATTTCATGTCATTTCATATGATACATAAATGGATCCCACGTTACATTAAATACATCAAACCTTCTCTAGATTTCTCGAGTCTTTGAAACCAACCGGGTTCCCCAGCAGTTCCGCTTCATTGCTGCGCCCCAGGCCCACCACTGGTTCCAAGAGCTTCAAGAACTGCAGGCAGCGCTGGGGGGTCATGGCAAGGTGCATCAAACATTGGGACGGATCAAAAGAACAGGAGATAGTTTACCATATAGTTACCCTCTGGTAAACTAACATGGCTATTGAACATTGCCATTTATAATTGAATTACCCAATAAAAAATGGTGATTGTCCATAGTTATGTCAACGTTTACCAGAGGGTTAACCATGAACCATTAAGAATTCGCAATCAACATTGAGGTAAGAACCATCCACGGGAGTTTTAAGTACGAAAGTTGATGCGCGGTTCCAGTCCTTTTGGGGCCCCAATCCGTAACGTTTCCAGATGGGAACCTCAGCACAAATCTGCCAACCAGAACCTCAGATTTGAGGCTAAGAACCAAGGTGCCCTTAGACCTGAAACCAATCCATTGAAACCTCAGTGTCAGTATAGTTGCTTTCCACATGAATTATATATTATCCCAGGTGAAATAAATAAATAAATAAATATATATATATATATACAAATATATATATATATATATATATATCCCATTATATATATATATATGTATATCCCCATTAATTATATATATCTTAGCACGCTCACAACGCAGAACGCAAAACGTACGTTCTGGAACGCATGTTCCGAATGCAGGGGTGTTTTTAGTGGCTTTATGGATCCCAGAAGCGTCCGAATCCTTTTTTTGCTCCCTGCAAAAAGAATCGACTCTAGCACATGGAGTTTCTCAAGAAGTTTTCAAGCAGTCCAGGAGCAAAACTTGCAGGCTTTAACCTGCACAATTCTTTTAAAACCAGGCAAAAAAAGGATCCGTCT
>Ga0126342_10013256_pt1 | contig 14629 bp, 5 predicted proteins | sample Cyp1metagenome_FD_92528 | JGI IMG/M metagenome (GOLD analysis project Ga0126342, IMG submission 92528) | Coral microbial communities from Lord Howe Island, Old Settlement Bay, Australia - Cyphastrea 1 metagenome | ecosystem: Host-associated > Invertebrates > Cnidaria > Coral ... | reverse complement strand
GAAACACCCTTCGATGTTGGGTTGTAGCATCGAGGAGAACTTGAAACCTACAAGGCAGTGGCTGTTGGACTTGGGTTTCAGCACAACTGAAGCAAAGAAGATCATTTTGAAACACCCTCAGATGTTGGGTTGTAGCATCGAGGAGAACTTGAAACCTACAAGGCAATGGCTGTTGGACTTGGGTTTCAGCACAACTGAAGCAAACAAGGTTATCTTGAAACTCCCTCCGATTTTGGGTTGTAGCATCGAGGAGAACTTGAAACCTACAAGGCAATGGCTGTTGGACTTGGGTTTCAGCACAACTGAAGCAAACAAGGTTATCTTGCAGTTCCCTTCGATTTTGGGTTGTAGCATCGAGAAGAACTTGAAACCTACAAGGCAGTGGCTGCTGGACTTGGGTCTCAGCACAACTCAAGCAAAGAAGGTTATTTTGATTAAGCCTCAGATTTTTGGTTATAGCATCAAGCAAAGCTTGAAACCTACAAGGCAGTGGCTGTTGGACTTGGGTTTCAGCACAACTGAAGCAAAGAAGATCATTTTGAAACACCCTCCGATTTTGGGTTATAGCATCGAGAAGAACCTTGAATACAAAATGTGCTTGTTGAAATCCTTGATGGTGGCCCAGAAACTTGTTGACTGGGTGGCAAGATATCCAAAGATATTTTCATACAGCTACAAGCGTTTAAAACAACGCTTGGGCATTCTGTTTGCCGCGAACAGGTCCGAGGAATTCATCCAAGGTCTTATTGTCAACGATGAGGACTTCAGAAGTCGCTACATGGATGGACCGATGGCGCTTGACGCAGTGCCCTCATGACCTGGGCATGTTGTGGTTGTCATCGAGCTGAGATGGTTGCGGTAAACTCTGAATGCCAAAGACTCGTCTCTTTGGAAACCCTGCGAAGGCACGTTGGCTTTCAAGCCGGTCAATGATTTGCTTGTGACTGCCAACGTTGGACTTGCCAGACCGAAAGAACAGCCAAATAAAGCTTTTCGACAGATCATATTTCTGGGTAAATTATGACAACCTCACTGCGAATTCATGATGTGAATTTTGGTTTATACAATATCTATATAGATAGGGGAATCATCCTCAAATGTCCCAACATTTCAGGTGAATGAATATTATGATTTATTCAGAGGAATCATGGGAGTACAACCAGCACTACTACTGTGATGCTAAACTCAATGAGAAACCATCCCTTCTATTACCATAGATGGGTGGGATTGAACCCATCCTCAAATGGTATAGGTTTGTGGAATTGGGTGAATCCCACATGAATGGGATAATCAATTGAAGGTTTCCTAAAATCGGTGTAATTACCCTTAAATCATCCATTTCAAATCATTTCACTAGGATTTCCATGTAATAAACCACCCAGCTATTGGGGATTCCCCCAGTTATATCCAGTTATGGAACCCCCTGACCTACCGCCCTGGCCTTACTTCAGGCCGATGTGGATTGGATCGAGCCAGCGGGGCAAGAGGCACCACACAGTGGGCAGCAGGCGGGTGGGTGGCTTCGTTCCGTTCCAACTTTCTTGGATCCTTTAGAATGCAGGTGGTTGATGGTGGTTGCAAATGTAGATTTTCTATATTTGTTTGTTGTCAATCCGTTTGGGCTCAACTAGCATGACATCATGCCTGGAAAGGGTAATTACTTAATATCTGGTTGGTGGTTTCAACCATTTGTTTCTTTCCATAATATATAGGATGTCATCCTTCCCATTGACTTCCATATTTTTCAAGATGGTTAAAACCACCAACCAGATATGGTTTACGGTAGAAGTTAATGGTAATGATAAACCAACAAACATCACTGGGGGACCATTCAATGATTAAACCATGCTTTCTGGGATGATGATGATTTAACCATTATAAACCATGATCCCATTTATTCATCTCACGAATTCTTCCATGCAATTCCCATCACCCGCGGCCATTCATGGATTCAAATCTCTGGAGGTGCCCCTGTTGGAATAGATCCCCCTGCCCCACTGGAATCTCATGGTAGGAATGAACATTCCACCCAGAATCAGTTTCATGAACATTTAAATGGTCTATACCTATTTGATTTTTTTTACGTGTGTTTCCTGTTTATTTTCCTTTAACCAAATGCATTGAATCTAGAATTTAGAATCTTCGTTCTTGGTAGTTATACTTCCTTTTGGGTTGATTTGTAAAATATGATGTAATATGACTTAGCATGACTTCACCAAGCTTTACCCCAGTATTCTATATTAGTGTTATATTAGTATTAGTGTTTGCTGTTTAAATCCATACATATGATATTCCGGGATACTCTATATCATACCTAGAAAATCCCAATGACTCATGTTACCTCTGGGTTATTGGTGGATTATCACTACTTATGGTTGGTCAAATGAGTCATCTGACTTTCAGGGATAGAAGAAATCATAAACAACTGGTTGGTGGTTTCAAACATTTTTTATTTTCCATTTCACATATGGGGATGGGTCAAAACCTTGTACCCCTGGTGAACATCAAAATAGCTGGTAAATGGATGTTCATCCCACTAAAAATGGTATTAATAGGTATTGATCCATGCCCATATGGGATAAGATAATCATTCCAACTGATTTTCATATTTTTCAAGATGCTTAAAACCCATATATTGGGAATTTCATCATCCCAACTGACGAACTCCATCATTTTTCAGAGGGGTAGATTGAAACCACCAACCAGCATTAATTTTGGACCATGTTCTGTTGGTGAATGACAGGAGCTGCGGCGCTTCCGGATGACCTACAGCGGCCTGCGGCTCGTGATTCGCAAGGTGCCCCCCCCCTGGGATGTTGGAGCGCAGAATCAGATCGAAACATCATAAAACATCCTTAAATGTGATACATACGTGTTATATATAGGTGTTTTAAAAAGTGTGAAAAGTTGATTTTGCGGAATGGGATGGGAGTGAGTTGGGGTGATGCTAACCTGGGAGATTTCGGCAGGTTGGACAGATTTGAATAGCTAGCATCCTGATTTAAGGACCGTTCAAAACCTGCAGAAAACATGCATTCAGCGGAGCTCATGGGGATCTGGCGATGAGGCGCATGTGTCGATGATGACTTCGGTGAAACATGTCCGGAGACCCGAAATTGCGGAGCAGCTTTTGGCCTTGGATCAGCAGGATACCAACCTTGGTGTTTTGGTGTTTTTTGGTGTTTTTTGATGTTTTTTGTGCACATGACACAGACTCACATCCTTCTCAATTTTCCCTGGCTCACTATATGAAAATCTATGAAATCTGTTATTCTGTTGCCCACCTCCTTGTTTCTGTTGCTCAACACGGAATTATTTCTTCATTCCATGCAGTTACGGTTAAAAAAAGTTATAAATGGAAGTATAACTCCTACAAACTAAGGCTTATATATCATTATACAAACCCATTTCATCCCACTTATAGCTGTAGTTAAGGGCTATAACTGGGAGTTTCCAAAGTCATGGCTTGTCATGAAATAACTGAACTTGTTATGGTTTATTTCAAGATAGCTGTTAGTTATGGTTAGTTATGCCTTCCAATGAGTCCCCTTATCCAACCATCCAGCCATAGCTGTGGCGTTTCACCCACGACCCGTTCGACCCGGCGCCGCAGGTGGCCTCGGGTGCGATTTCAACGCCACGGATGGCTGGACCCATGCAGGTCACAGCGGTGCTGGGGCTGCAGCTGGAGGGTTTTCGTTGAGAACTGGCACATTTAATGTGACTTATAACTTTATTAACTATGGTTTCATATGGTTTTATCATGTTTTATATGGTTTTATGATAGATATATCATGATACATCTAGTTACTATGGTTTTAATCAACATGTATAAACCAACTCGGGATATATCATAGCTATACATATTCTATACGTAGTTCCCAGGTCAATCTTAGATGAGTAGAAACTAATCCTTTAGTTTTTTGGTATTATTGGGATTATCCACGTTCACCAGCTATTTTTTTTGCAGGGTATCGAATATTGGCATTGGTTATAATGTTGGTAATTATTGGTCTATTTATTATATTGGATTATAGATGGTAATTATATTACTTACACAATTATCTTATTGGTCTATTGATTATATATTGGTCTATGTATTTATTTCTATTCACTGTTTGAAAACAATCGTATCGCATTAGTCACCATCATGTATTGATGACAGAGGTATATCATATAACATCCACTGATCATCCACCATTTTTGCAGGGCCAACCAAAATTACGTGGTACCACATACGAGTACAGAGTACATATGTGCTGTTGGAACAGCACCCCTTTTCATGTTTATTTCTTTCCAGGATAAACCATAGTAAACAACTGGTTGGTGGTTTGGAACTGGTCTCATAGACTTGTGCCTCACATGACGGGTGCAGCCCGAGCTGACCAGTGGCTTGCCGCGGCCGCGCAGATGCACAGGCCAGATGCTGATGCCAAAAGCAAAGTGGTTTCAGGAGAAATCCAGCGTCAAGTGGAGATGGACATGGCCAGGACATACTCGAAGATGTTGTTTGGCCACCAGGTTGCGGAGCCAGAAGTGGTGCAGAGTTTAGCCTCCGGCCCAAAAACCTGCCAGCCCATAGGTGAGGCTGCGCTAGCCAGTGTGTGGGTGACTCGCCGTGCCATGAAAGGATCAGACGATCCAAAACTGCAGGACCTTCAGTACCTTTTCAACCCAAAGTGGTCTGTGCTGCCTTTGGGTACTAAGGTCTCAGTTGTAGTGACTGACTTGCTGTGGCAGGATGGAACTGGGATTGGTAGACTTACCCCGGGTGAGCAAAGGGTTCGTGTTTGTGGACTTCTCCCCCCGGAAGTTTATGGATTCTCCACTGTGACACTGCTTGGTGCTTTCTTCCTGAATGCGTCGACCTTGGTGGACTTGTCTGTTGATGAGCATTGTCGTGTCCTGTGTATCCAGCCACCTCAGGTTGCACATGTCAAAAACTATGTTGAGTTGTGTGCTGGAGCTGGATTTTCGTCCCTTGGGTTTGTCCAGGCAGGGTTTGTCCCTAGGTGTGCCGTTGAATGTCAGCCGAGACTTGCAGCCCTGCACCGTAGCATCCACCCAGGAGTGCCAGTGCTTAATGCAGACATCACAGATGTCATGACAGCTGCCCTGATCCATGAAGCTTGCCCCCAGCCTGCCACCATCATTGCAGGCATAGCATGCCAACCGTACAGCAGGGCAGGTAAGCAAGATGGAGGCCAGGACAGTCGTGCAGCCACACTTCCAGCCACTCTGAAGCTTGCCAATTGGTTGCAGGCACCGGTCATAGTCCTGGAATGCGTTGTCCCAGCAAGGTCAAATGAATATGTGCTGGCCCATCTACGGGAGCTTGAAGGACAGCTGAACTATCATGTTGTTGACTTCACCATGAAACTTGAAGAAGTATGGTCAGCCCATCGTTACAGATGGTGGATGGTTGCAACCAACAAGAATCTGGGCCGTGTTTTTGTGCCCAACTACCCAAAGGGTTCCACACTTGTTGTCCGTGACCTCATGCCATATACCAGGCGTTGGAGTGATGAGGAGGAAGACCAGCTGACGTTGAATGCCCAGGAGCTTGACAGATTTCAGTTGGGAGGGGAACCACTCAGGAAGTACCTTGTTCAGGCTGATCAGAAGCTTCCGACGGCTTTGCACAGTTGGGGTGGTCAGACACAGGGATGCGCCTGTGAATGCAGGTCTCTTGGCTTTGCCGATGTCACCCTCCAATCCCGTGGACTTTTTGCCCAACTTTTGCAGATTCCTGGACTTGGCAATCAAACCAAGTATCGACACATGCATGCGGTTGAGGTTGCTATCCACAATGGGGTGCCCCCAATCCAACAGTGGAATCTGGATGCTAGGCTGAACCTGCGTGCTGTTGGTCAACTTGCAAGCCCTATGCACTCGGTATGGTTGGCTTCTTCGGTCATTGCGCATATCCAAAAGCTGTTCACGCATGAGGTTCCCATTGACCCAATGCATGCTTTGAGTAATCTCAAAAGCCTGGTTCAGCAACAGAGCAAGGAGTTTTTCCCTACCATTCCCAGGTCTGTTGGTCTTCCGTCGTCAGGCCCTGTTGAGACTGAGGTTGCAGAAACCGCATGCCAACTGCAGGTCGTGGACCACCAAGGATCGCCATGGACTTTGAAGCATCAGCCAGCAAGCACTGTCCGTCATTTGCTGGAAGCAGAGTGTGACCTTTTGCACATGCCTCTTTTTGACATGCAAGTGTGTGATGTGAATTGCATGCAACTTTGTGAAACTGCCAAGTTGAGTGAGCAAACTGCCGTCCTGTTGGTCAAGCCAGGTAGTGTTCTTCCGGTGGCTTGTGATGCGGTGGAATCTGTCCCTTTCTTGCCTGAGGATTTGGTCCCTGTGTGTCCTGCGTCTGGGTCTGCGTTTTGTGCCCCGTCTGGCGGTGTCATTCCTGCGACTCTTGTGGACTCAGATGTTGATGCATGCATGATGGACTTCACCCCTGACCACATGACTTTCCAGGTCCCTGCGGGTTGCCAACCTGACACAGTTAGCTGCAATGCGGTGGCCATGCAATCCCTTTTGCAACTGTCTGCGAATGCCTTGTTGGAAATGCTCCCACCGTTGACTCCTGATGTTGAGTTGTGCGAATCCCTTCGTTCTCTGCGTGTGCAGTGGCCTTGTCGTGAACAACTGCTTACACATCAGCAACATGCATGGGCTGATGACGAAATGCTATGGCATATGCAGGCCACTGCCATGATGGCCCGGAAGCCCATTATTGTTTTGGACCCGTTGTTGGCCACTTCTTGGGTAGCCTCTGGTAATGTCATGTCGGTCAAAGCGTGGATTGAGGGTGTCATCGAACCTGCTGATCGGTTCATGTCTGTGGTTTGGTCTCATGGTCATTGGATTCCTGTCATGTGGATAGTGAAGCAAACTTGCCTTGAAGTTCACACGTATGACCATGATGACGTGGATCTCAATTGCTTGAATGGACTGCATGGACTTTTCTGTCAAGCGTTTGATGTCTCCTCCTTCACGGTGTCATGTCAACGTCGCAACTTTGGCACGCGTCTTTGTGGAGCTGCGGCAATTGGTTTTTTCATTGCCAAAATCAATGACACCCAGATGCCTAAGGATGAGCCAGACCTGCAGGAACTGGATCTGATGCTGCGGAACCAATTCCGTACTTCTCATGCCTCAGCTGGTGATGTCCGAAGACCATGGTGTTGGGGTGCGGGGGTTGAAGACTTGCCCACGCTGCTTGCGAACTTGCTCCAGTTTCATGGTGTCCCGTCGTCCATGTCGAAGCAGAGAGCCAAATTGGTCATCCAGAGTCTGGGTAAGGAGTCAGTCAAGAAAGCTTTGGAAGGTGTGTCACCATGGAAGAGTTTGAAACATGTTGCCAATCAACACCAGCCAACGATCCAGTTGGTAATGCCCGACGAACTTGCAGCTGTGGTGCAGGAAAAGAAAGCCAAGAAAGCCTCACCACAAGAGGTCAAACAGAAGAAGCCACGCCAGGTCCCTGTCCAGCCCGTCGACATTGACCCAGGTCGTCTTGTCCTTGAGCCGGACACCTTTTGCACCATGCCTGATGTCATGTTACCACAGTTGCAGCTTAGCCAAGTAGGACCTCTTGCCACTGGAGTTGCCCTCGTCACATATGCAGAAGCCCAGCCGTTTTTGCAGACAAACAAGGTGCTTACCACCAAAGGCCTTGCACTGGTGATTGTCAACAGCCCTGCTGAGGTTCAGACCGATTTGCAATGGAGTACCATTAGGTTTGCGGCGAAGTGTGCAGTGAACCAACAGCCTGTTTTGCTGCATGGAGTCCTTGTCCAACTTGGTAGCACGTCGGTTTGTCCCTACCATCGGCCCACCAGTGTCACAGTACCTGATGTCCCAGTAGCTTGCGCAAGACTCACAGTGTTTCAAGACCAGTGGCCACAAGACTGGGATTCCTTTGTGGCCCACCCAGTCAAAGAAGCCTTGCAGCGCATACCCCCACTGCAAACCTGCAGAAGTGAGAACTGCGGATGCGACCGTTGGCACAAAGACCCAATGGAGCCTGTCCATGATGTTGTGCTTGATGTTTTTAGTAGGCAGTTCTTTTCTGAGGGGGGGCGCCCAGTCAAAGCCCACCAAGCCAGCCACTTCAGTGTCCAGATTCGGTACCTCAAAAGCCAGGAAGCAGCAGTGCTGAAATGCAGTGGCACAGCTGGTTTGTACATAGAGCCTCGCTTGCCTGACTCGTCCATGCCATCAGATGAATACCAGGTCATCTGGATGCCGCAGTCGTCCTTTGCAGAAGCCCAACATAGCATGCAGTGCGAACCTTATAGCACAGGCCTTGCCAGAACAGGACGTCGGTATGGTATCAGAGTGTTAGCCAAACACTACCAGATGATGTTTGCCAAACTGAAGCCAGACAGCCAATTCCTTGCCCCAGGTGAACGCATGCTGTGGCACTGCGGCCCTTGGCCGTTTGGGAGTGATCGCAAGATGTTAGCCAAGGTGTTCGGTGACATGCAGTGGCAAGCGCGACCATTGCAACCAGCCATGACAGTAGAAGGAGGTATCATGTGGCTGATTCAATCTGTCACAGAGCCACCACAGGCAGTATGGAATCTCCAACATGGCCCAGTTGTCGTGTCCCGATGTGCCTCCATGTCTGCCAATGTGTCCCAGTCCAACCATGTCATAGGCCCTCAGTCCACCGTTGAGTTGTGCAGTACCAAGGCCGAAACTGACCCTTGGCTCACCAAGGACCCATGGCAAGGATCACTCAAGGCAGTTCATGTTCAGTCGTCACCAAATGTTGCAACACAGATACAGGAGCTGGAGGAGCGCCTTGAGAAGTCGATCCTCTCAAAACTGCCGTGTGAACGAATGGAAACTGACGAAGAGGACACCAAGGTCCAGCAGTTGGAGTTCCAGCTCCACCAACTTGCCAATCGGCAGCAAACGTTGGAGAACCTGGTCAGTGACCACCATAGCCAACACACGGCCCAGGTCCAGACCTTGCAAGCACAGATGATGTCCCAAATGGAAGTTCAGCGAACCCAGATGAAGGGCATGTTTGATGACCAAATGAGTCGCCTGGAGGCCATTTTGGCCAAGAAAAGCAGGCACGAATGAAAAGTTGGCAGCCGCCAGTATGAGCACAGACCGGCGGTGAGCCAACATACCTTTTTGCACCGGGCCTTTGCAAAGTTTTGGGTATTTTTTCTGGTGTTCTTCGGTGTCACATGCCGAATTGGGGAGGCCGACAAACCTGGGCCTGCGCAGGCAGTTTCAGACAGTTGGTCGCTTGGGGTTTGCAATCCCAGCGGGTTGCTTGGAAAAAGTGTTTTGTTGTCGGAAGTCGACACCGACATTGTTGCAGTTAGTGAGACGCACCTCACAGCCGTCTCGAGTTCCATGATGTTGGCAAGCCTCCGTTCCCGGGGGGCTTACAAGTATGTTGTCACGGGCTTCCCCATGAAGCCTCGCACAGCAGCCAGTGAAGCTGGCCAGTATGCAGGAGTGGCTGTGGTTTCAAAACAACCATCGAGGGCACTTTGCTCAGCATGGCCACAAGACATGTATGAAACAGGTAGGGTCCAGTTTGTCGGGTCACTCATGGGTCAACAATGGATCACTGGTGCTTTGATTTATGGTTACCCACAGAGCAAGTTCCATACCTTTGCAGCGTCAAAAACTGCAGGACTACTTGCACATGCCTTTGACCACATGGTCCACTGTGCACAAGGTCCTAGGTACATGGCCGGCGATTGGAATTTCACCCAAGACCAACTTGCCATCACCGAACAGCTTGTGGCCGCAGGATGGCAGGAAGTTCAAACCCTTGAGTTCCAGCGTACGGGGCAGCCGCCCAGATGCACATGTAAGGGTAAGTCACAAAAAGACCACCTGTGGCTCTCACCTGAGCTGGCCTCAGCCTTTCAAAGCCTTGAAGTGGTGGATGACCTTTTTCCGGACCACGCAGTTTTGAAAGCTAGGTTCTCAAATGCCTCAGCTTTTCTTGAGCGGTTTTTATGGCCCATGCCCCAACAGATCCCATGGCATGCGGTTCCAGATATGCATGCACCAATGGATTTTTTGCAAGGGCAACCTTCCGAGATGTATGCTGCCTTGTGGACTGGTAGGGAACAGCAAGCCAAAGAAGCTCTTCAGCACACATGGGATTCGCACATGCAGGGGCGAGGCCAGCGGACTGAACCAATCCATCGAAAGGGGTGGCCAGCACCGTTGAAACAAGGAAGAAGTAATGACCCCAAGCCTGGTTTTTATGGTTATGATGTCCAGCATGCACGCTGGATGAAACAGTTGCGTAGACTGGTGAACTATCGCAATTGGGCTCAAAGTCACTGGCACCACACCACCTTGTCAACTTGGACTCATGGACTTTTCTTGTGGCGTAGCATCTTGGAAGCTACGGGTTTTGGACTTTCCTTTGCTGACTGGTGGAAGGGTCGCGTTTGTGTTGGACTTTCTGACCCTGGTTTTGTGCCGTGTAGTCCCCCTGGTCCTGACGTTGCTGTTGCCCTTTGCGAATGTTTTGAATGTGAACTGAGGTACCTTGAACGCCGCCTCTTGCAGGCCAAACAGATGGCTAGGAAACATGCACACCGGCAAAATCCCAACCTCATCTTCAAGGACACCCGTCGTACCATGCCAGAACCTGTCTCCAGTCTTTTGGTCCAACATAGAACACAGGTCGCTGAGGTAGACACTGAAGATGTTGCAGTGGTCATTGACCCACCATGCCAGTTTGATGATGCCAGCCCTGTTTTTGTAGCCGAGGTGCCAGTTCAGGTTGTCCATGCCACGGACACCAAAGTTTACCTTGAGTCTGTTGCCCATGTAGCCATAGGCGACACTGTCACTCAGTCCAAACCAGTCGGTGCTCTTGCGGAAGTGTTTGAGGCTTTTCATGTTCAGTGGAAACAACGATGGTGTCGGCATGATCAATGGCCACACTCTCACTGGCAAAACTTGATTGCCTTTGCACGAGCTCACATGCCCCAATGGAATATGCCTCAGTTGGTTATTCACCCTGAGCTTCTTCATGCTGAAGTTTCAAACAAGAAACCCACAGCGGCCACTGGCCTTGATGGCGTGTCAAGAAAAGACCTGCTTGCGGCTGACACCAACCTTTTGCGGAGTCTTTGTAGCCTGTACGACAGGGCCTGCACTGATGGCACCTGGCCTATCCAAACCTTGACAGGAAAGGTGGCCAGTCTGGCAAAGGTGCCCAGCCCACAGGGCACCAGCGACTACAGGCCTATAACTGTTTTTAGTTTGGTCTACAGATGCTTCAGTTCTCTTCAGGCGAGACATCAGCTGACCTTAGCCAATGAGTGGTGCCATGCTGATATCCACGGGAACAGAAAACATCACCAGACTGCGCACCTTTGGAAGCTGGTTGTGGATCAGATCCAATGCGCCTATGATCAAGGCGACTGTGTCAGCGGCCTGACGGCTGACATAGAGAAAGCTTTTAATTGCCTCCCGAGGTACCCTGTCTTGGCCATGGCTTTGCATGTTGGAACGCCTTTTGGACTTTTGCAGGCGTGGTCGGGGGCTCTTGCCAACATGGTGCGCAGGTTTAAGGTCAGGGAAAGCTTTAGTTCTGGGTTTCTCACTAGCACAGGCTTGGCTGAGGGATGCGCCATGAGCTGTTATGGCATGTTGCTGTTGGATGATGTGATGCACAGGTACGTCAGGGCACAATGCCCGGCTGTAAGGGTCCTCAGCTTTGTTGACAACTGGGACTTTCTCACCTGGGATCCCACTGCTGCTCCCAGACAGTTGGAGGTCCTCCTGGAGTTTGCGGCCCTCACAGACCTTACGGTTGATCGGCGGAAAACTTTTGGTTGGTCTACTTGCCCACAGGTCAGGTCACAGCTGCGTAGCCTTGGAATCCCGGTGAAACACTATGCCAAAGACTTGGGAGCTCACATCGCCTACTCCCGCCAAAGAACGAATCAGACCTTGGTTCAACGCCTTGATGCCCTGGCCCCGTTGTGGGTCCAGTTGAAAGCCAGCAAAGCCAGTTACCACTCAAAACTCAGAGCCCTGAGATGTGTAGCCTGGCCTCGTGGATTGTTTGGTGTTGCAAGTGCGCCCTTGGGAAAAGCAGTTTGGTTGCGTCACAGGCGGTGTGCTGTCCATAGCTTGTCCTTTGACAAACCTGGGGTTAATCCGATGCTTCTTCTTGGAATGGTTGAGTCGCAGGTAGACCCTGAATGGCTTGGCACTCTTTTGACCGTCATGGAAGCCAGGCTTCTTTGCCCATTGGACTTTTGGGCTGTGGATTTTTCCAGCGTTGCTTTTGGAACCTTGGATCCTCCTGAGTCCTCGCCCACTACTGTGTTGTTGACCAGGGTTCAGAAGCTAGGCATCCATGTGCTCAGGGATGGTCTGTGGCAAGATGCTATTGGTAGTTTCCACCCAGGCCTTCTTAACTACACTGAACTTTCCATGCGTTTGCAGTGGTGCTGGTACCGGGTGGTTGCTGCGTCCGTTCAACACCGGAAAGACTTTGGTGGGTTGTTCTATGTTGATGTTGCTGCCACTAGGAAATGCCTCTTGACTTTGCCCCCAGACCACCAGGCCTTGATGCGACTGAGTCTTGCGGGTGGGTTGTTTACACAGGATGCACATGTGCATTGGAACCAGGGCCAAGGAACTTGCAAATGGTGCGGCCTTGATGACTCTTTGGAGCACCGTTACTACCAATGCCCGGCTACAAAACGCCTCCGTGACACTGTTGCTCCTGATGTGGTGCGTTTGAGACCTAGCTTGCCTGATGCTTTGGTGCTTCGCAGTTGGGCTATCTTGCCACCTACCCATTTGGCCTGGTTGCAGCGATTGGACTCTCTTGCCAAAACTGTTCCGTCTTGTGCTGTGGAATTTTCCCCTGTTGGTTGGAATTGTGTGTTCACCGACGGTTCTTGTCTTTGGCAGTCTTCTCCTGAGTTCCGTGTTGCGTCCTGGGGTGCCGTCTTGGCTCAACCGTTCAGTGACCAGTGGACTTTCTCTTCCCAAGGGGTTTTGTGTTCTGGGGTCTTGCCTGGCCTCTGCCAAACTGCTTACAGGGCTGAACTTTATGCACTGTGTGTTGTCCTTCACCATGCGGCTGTGGGGGGCTTCCGGGTAAAACTGTTTAACGACTGTTTGGGGGTGATAAATAAGTTTAACTTGCTCACCCGGGGTCAAGTCACGTTGAAGGTCAACAAGGCCAACTCTGATTTGTGGCAATGGGCCATGGCTTCAGTGGAGAGGCTTGGACTGGAGAAGATTCAGCTGACCAAGGTCGCTGCCCATCGTCAGGTGGCATCGGCAACGTCGCTGAAGGAAGCGTGGCTTTACTGGAATAATGCAGCAGCAGATCGAGTAGCACGTTTTGCAAATCTGGATAGAGGCGAAGACTTCTGGAGGTTTTGGCAGCGACATGCACGAGAAGTTGTTGCCGCTCAAACGTTGCACGCACAAGTGTGGGATTTGCACCTGCAGGTCGCGTTGCTTAGTGTGAAAGAGGACAGCACTGCTACCCTGGACTCTGAGGTTGTGGCGGCTCCTCGCCCTACCCGCGAGTTTGAGAAACGGTTTGCCACTACTGCTTGGGATGGGAGACTCCCACCAACTTTTGCCAATGAATATGGGTATGGGATGGCGAACAGAATTGCCTCATGGTGGAAGGTACGTACCACTGCTGGAGGAAGTGAGATCAAATGGGTTTCCTTCGTTCTCTTGTACGTGGACTATCAACTGACATGGGGATGCATGGGCCCGCTACAGAGCGGTCGGATGTGGCTGGACTGTTTTTTGAGGCCGTACGTGGATGTCACCCAGTACCCCTTTTTGAAAAGAGTGAAGTGGTTCAAGCGCAGTTTGAAGCAGCTATGGAGTCAGAGTGGCCAGACCATAGGCATGGCCATCTGCCGCTGTTTTAGCGAAGTGGTTCAATCTCACATTGCTTCAGCGTCTATCCGCTGGGACCCAGCAACACTTCAATTGGCAGAGGACTGGATTTCCACACATTGTCGAAGCCCTGTGGCACGAGGAACTAAGGCGCTTCAGTCTCTCCCACCGGCAAAGCCCCGGCTGGGTATGCAGATTGTTGGTGAGGCATCAAACGATGCTGTGCTGAGCACGAACCGTGCTTAATCGTCGACTGAAAGGGCCTCGATCCATGACATGATCAGGCCCCACTGAGGGAAACGGTGGAAATGGTGGTTTGGAACATTTGGATTTTATTTTTCCATATATTGGGAATAATCATCCCAACTGACGAACTCAGATTTTTCAGAGGGGTAGGTTGAAACCACCAACCAGATAATCACTTTCGATTAATTTACCCTTAGGATATCCCACCATTGTCCACTGATGAACTAATCATTAATCTGAACATATTTCGGAATCCTTTCGATGGTTTTTTTCTTCCCCATCCTGATCTCCCCAGCTACCCCACGTGGCAGGTGCATCACTTCACGCCAGGACGGCTGCCTGCTACGCCATGGCTTTCTAACGGGTACAGGTGTATTTTCCAGGGGTTGGTAACTGTCCCATTTTGGGAATATTGGACATCACCTTATAGTAGCCATTATAGACCATATACCTAATGGTTGGGTGATGTTCAATGGGGACATTT
>Ga0126342_10013255_pt1 | contig 14629 bp, 12 predicted proteins | sample Cyp1metagenome_FD_92528 | JGI IMG/M metagenome (GOLD analysis project Ga0126342, IMG submission 92528) | Coral microbial communities from Lord Howe Island, Old Settlement Bay, Australia - Cyphastrea 1 metagenome | ecosystem: Host-associated > Invertebrates > Cnidaria > Coral ... | reverse complement strand
CTGACAAGGGTCACACAACCTTATTCTCATCATCAAAGGTCGTTCATTATTTTCCAAATTTCCGGAGCTATTTGGGCATGGAATATGAACAGCCTTGGAATATGGGTAAGATTTTGCTAGAACATTGCGAATGCAGGGTGAACAAGTTGGATATGGATGGACAGTTACAACTTGTCATCGGCCTCCCTTGGCCCTTGACGCTCGACAAACGGTGGCAGGAAGGAGAGGAGCAACTGATCCTGTGCTTATCTATGTACTTGCAATGTGTGCAAAGCTTGGTCCAAGGATCATTTGGGCTCAGTTGAGAAACAGAAAATGCACAAAGTGATTGAGGCCGATTGACGGTTGCTCAAACGTTACCACCGCACGTTAGCGATCTTTCGATGTTCGGGCAAGAACGCAGTTGATAGGATCAACCAACTTCAGGCTTGACGCTTCCCAACAGAGCAGACTTTTGACTCACAAACACCTCTATGGTATGTCTCTAATTATCTGTATATTTATATAATATATTATATAATATTATATATATGTAATTATTTCTATGTCTATATGTATTAATCTAATATATACACGGTTATATCCCATAGTATATCCCCACATATTGTTGGTTCTACACCCAATTTGGAGAGTAGCACTAGTGCTTGAGGCTCGTCTCTTCTTGAAGGGCAAGCGACATCAACGCCACCTCATTGCGAATGAGCGTGCCACGTTGATCTGTTTGCAACTGAAGGTGCGATGGGAAACTGTATGAAAATGTGGATTATGACATTATGACCATCCAAAAATGTTGGAAAATGGGAAATGAATCAACCAGATGACCATCCAAAAATGTTGGAACATGGGAAATGAATCAACCAGATGACCATCCAAAAATGTTGGAAAATGGGAAATTCATTCACCAATAACCCTTTTTGTGGGGACAAACTCCCTGGATTTCAGAATTTTTTCCAGCTCGCAGGCGGTGCAAATTCACCTGGCAGCCTCCTTACATGAGCAGCAAAATGCCGCTGCAGCAGGGCAGGAGGGGCGATTTTTTGTCAGCCGAAAGTGGGGATTGGTTGACCAACGGTTGACCCATATTTTCCCAGCGTTGACTGACCGTTGACTGACCGTTTTCGGTGATTGGTTGACTGCTCCGAAATCCCCAAGTTGCTTGAACATGTCATTGAAGATGGGGGAAGTTCATTTGGGTATGGATCAATACCTATTAATACCGTTTTTAGGGGGATGAACATCCATTTACCAGCTATTTTGATGTTCACCAGGGGTACAAGGTTTTGACACACTGCCATTTCAGCCATGTTCGGGATTTCAAAGGCCGCTTTGGTCTTCAGCAGAAATGGATGTTGTTGGGACTGCAAAGCTGGCTTGTCCAGGTTTCAAGAAACAACGCTGGCCTTGCAAGAGCCTCCCTTTTGTGTTGCAAATTAAGAGCAACAACACAGATGTCAGATATCCATAGGTAATTTAACATAGCTATGGAACATGTATGAACATATGAATCTTCAATGGGCATTGGGGAATTCATCTATAAACGGACCAGGGTACACATATCAGAACAGTAGAGCGAACTACTTCACCACTGAAGCCAGCTGGATCTCCTATCCAATCAACCATATCAGCCCTGGTTGTCAGTAATGATAATCTCATCCATACACCGATAGGAACGTTGAACATGACGTCCTTTAATGAAAGTGGAGGATTCCAATTGCTATGTTTGCCTCCTGGACGCTACCAGTTGTGGTTAATGACCTCATGATACCTCCATCCTGTCAGGAGACAATGGACTGGGCGGATGTGCCTGCGGATGGTGGTCGACCCAGTCGTTGTCGTGCGGTGAGCTGCGCCTTAGATCCAAGTTGAACAGCCAGTTTGCCCACTGGAAGCCATGGCCCAGTCAAGATGTTTTCCATGATTTGCTATAAAATTGATCAATCATGGTGATTTTCTAGAACAGTATATAAACAGTATATAAAAATAGATGTACCCTCTGGTAAACTAACACAACTATGGAAAATCACCATTTATAGTGGATTTTCCCATTAATCATGGTGATTTTCCAGAACTGTGAGTCATTACCATTTTGGGCATCTTCCACTGGCGCATCTCATCATCGATGTCCAGGTCCGGAAGCCCTGGCGGATGCCTTGCTGGATGCCACGGGCCGACAAAAGGGTTGGGTCGCCACCTTAGACCGATTTGGGTGACATAAAACCATAACATGTAGAAACATGATGTGGATAATTTAAGTGATGATGCTTGTAGTTACTTAAGTAATTACTTGTAATAAAAAGGTTGAAATCCATTGAAATCCAAAAGTCAACCAAAATTGTTGATTTCAGGGGCAATCCGCTTCGTTGGGACACAACTGTGTGCAGTGACTCTCTGCAAAAGCACAGCTTTGCCAAGGCTGATGCTGTCACAGCTTCCGCATCCACCGTTGAGGGGAACGACCAAGATCAAGATGAGGGTGTCAAGGAGGTCGCAGCCTTAGTTTTTCCACCGTCCGGGTGTTTCTGAAACTTCAGGGGCAAAGAAACAAACCTTCCAAAAGGGTCTTTAATGATCTTTCACATGTAGATTTTAATACCAACTTGTGCCACTGAGAATTACCAATTGATTGGGTCTTTCCTTCACGTTTCTTTCACGTTTCCTTCGCGTTTACATCCATTGTCCATTTTTTGGTACTTAGAATATCTTAGAATTCACAGATGATTGTATTTAAATGTATATTATATATTATATATATTGTATTTAAGTGTCCTTTTCCCAACTTTCTGTTTCCCCCCTTTGAAACAGCCTGATCGAAGATCAACTGCGGCTGAGGCGGAAGCACCAGGCATTGTGGCTAAAGGACCTGGTTTCAGCCCTTTTTTGGTGCCATCTGATGGGGTTCTCTGAAAATGGGCTATCTCCAAATGGCCATGGCAAATTTTGGGAGAATGGTGATTTACCATGATTAAGCAATGGATGGAATGGGGGTACCATGGGGTAGCCTTATTTTCAGACAAAGCCATATGGGGGTTTCTTATGGGGATACCCTCAAATCATCCAAGTCATTAGACCATTTTAGTATTGAAACCTATGGTTTTGGGGATCCCCCTATTCTGAGAAACCCCCATATGTTTTTTTCAAATATGGTCAACCACTCCTCAAGATGCTGGCTCATTTGGATGTGTATCATTTTTTGGGCATACTCCCAATTTATGGCCAATTTTTACAATCAAAATCAAGATGAACCAGCAGATCCACCTGCTTTTTTTTTGCATTTTTTTTCAAACAAAGGCCATTTTGGGGTACACCTACATCGTCCTGCTTGTGTCGTTGGGTGACCGCGGTTGCATCAGGATTTGAGGGAAAGATCACTTCCGAGCCCGCCGCCACACCAAGCCTTTCCCTTGGACCAGTGTGGCGCCCAGTGACGACAGCTAAGTGACTGTGAATGCAAGCTGCGTGTCTGAAAATAAGAAATTCCATGACATTCCCCCAAGATCCAAGGTTTTCATGAGTTTGCCAATTCAAATGGCGCTATTCATTTGGGGTATACCTTAAACCCAAGGTTGAAGATCAGGAGGTGTGATCTATTGCGCCCAATTGGGTCAGAGAAATGCAACACTAGCATTCATTTGTAGTCCGATTCAATTCCCACAAGATTGGGCAGCGCGTTCCATCTACACTTTTGATGTGGGTTGGTTGGCACAACACTGAGGCCGGCGACGTTTTCGTAGTGATCAATCTGATGCAGAAGGAGGTTGAGGCATGGAGATGGCATATTCATATGGGTTGTGTGAAAATGGGATACAAAATGAACACCCGTAAATCTAGATCATCACCATGTGTTTCATTAAACTGCCCTAAATTGGGGATGGTCAAAAAGACAACCATTTTCAGACACACCCATTTTTTGACTTAATAGAAATTCATCAAGACGACATGTGTGTCCAAAAGGGCACTGCATCTTGGATATCTTGGATTCTTCGTGGTAGATCCTGTAGGTGTTCGCTGAGTACCACCAAGACTTCATTGCCACCTTTGAAGTTGCTGGATCCTCAGCTGTGGCACTGCGGATATCCTGCGCCATGTGGATGGCCATGTTGATGGAGCCATTGGGGGTGCAGTTGAGGTTGCAAATTCTATTACCTTTGGCGAATAAACCATAATAAAGCCTGATAAGTTGGGGATATATCCACTATAACTACAACTATGGTTAATCATATATATATATAATTATATATATATATATATATTACACACACACACGTATGTATGTATGTATATATACATTTACCACTGGAACTGCACTTCCAAGTAGGATTCTTGTGATTTCTATGCTTGGGTTGACAGCCTTGATAGATAGAACATCATGCTTTAAATGTTACATGGACATATACTGAAATATACATATGCAGTACTTAAATACATGTTATGGAACTATCTCCAATCTGACACGATATGGAACTATCATATGAAAAAACATGGAGAGCCTACTAGTTAGTAGCCTGCAGTGTCATTAAACGTGGCTATCTAACTGCAGGGTACTGGAAAATCCTCCATAAACTGAGGAGAATTTTGAGGTGTAATGGGAGAAACATCAAACGGAATGGTGGATTTTCCAGCCACGGAGCTGATGACACCGCAGACTCGTTTGAGGTCAGCGCCTATCGCCACATCTACGACGGATTATCCAAAGCCAGGATCTCATGACGGAAAGAGACCAGATTTCGCAAGCAGTTTATGTGAGATGATTCATGTCTCAAATATCATCAAATATCTATATAGAATTATATAGATAATGTATGATAATGTTGCAAACATGGTCACCTAGTCACCTTCCAACATTGGTGATCATTCAGATTCATCTTTGTCTCTTCTTTTCGATTCATGGAGGATCTTTGGAGTCTCAAGGCTTTCAGCACGTTGAGGTCTGGCCCAAGGCCCTGTATCGACAGGTGGTTCTGCCATGACCTCAGCCTGCTGTCCATGGTTTTGCCCCAGGATTTGCCGACTACAAAGAAACCCCAAAAGACAAGAGATGAATCGCAGTGGCATGGGGTTAGTCATCATATTTACCACTAAGATTGCAATTGTTGGATTTGTTGGGGGTATGCTTCATATTTCTGGTGAATAACCAACCGATTGCTGGGGTTTTGCTGAAGCGACACGGACAGTCGATACAAGGTTGGGGAATCGCTCCTATTTGCAACTCTTCCTCGAACACTTGCCACTCACGAAGGACAAGTGATAGTGGAGGGCCGGTAGGGGGCCTCTGAAAGGACATAGCCTCTGGTATATTTAAATGCCAAAAACATCTGTAAGTGAAGGAATTTCCATTGCCATGCTTGAATCCCCAAAGGTATAGAGCTTTAATGAGCACGAAAAAATGCCAAAGAGAAGTGGTCATTTTTAGAACCTGCCAACTGATGAATCATGTGATCAAATTCTTGTGGGGCTCCTTCATTTGGGATGAACCTTCACTGTACCCATCCCAGTTGCTTTATGTTTGCAGTTCATGTTTGCCGTTCATCCCAAGAGAGTTGTGTATATCATATATAGTATTTTGCTGGGAGAAAAGACAGCACTTCAGGATACTTCAAGGCCCGACCACATCAGACTATCTGAGGGAGTTACCCCTTGTTTCAGGTGATGTTAACCGGATAGCCCGACCCAGATACGCCGGCGCTACGCTAGGACTGGTTGCATGCCATCGTCCAGCTCTGCCTGGATGAGCAGCTCGCTATCGATGGCCATTTTCACGGGGATGATGAGCATGAAACAGAAGCATGGGATGGGACAAGGTCCGAACTGTTTGAGATAAATAATTAGCAGACTTATCTATGGTATTCTATGGTTATTCTTTTTTTTTGGGATTGAACCGGGGTTCCAAGTGTTTGAGACAACACATATATATATATATATATATATATGATATACAACAATATATATATAATTATATATATGTATATAATATAATATATATATATATATAATTATATAACATAATATAACATAATATAACATAACATAATATAACATAACATAATATAATATAATACAATATAATATAATATATAAAATATAATATATACTACATACTATTATATATATATGATGTATTATCTATGGTTATTTGAAACCCTGAAAACCACCCCGTAGCAACCCATGGCAACCAAGGCCATGCCCTGAACAGTTCCCGGCGCAGATGATGCGCATGAAGCAGTTCCTGAGAGAAGTCGGGAGCCGAAGCCGCTCAGCACAGCTGGAAGGGTCGCTGGAAGAAAGGATGGGGCCCTGTGAACTTAGAGAAATTCAGGAGTTGATTGCAATTCATTGACATGTTTTAACGTGTCATCATAATTGCTTCACAAGCAGCGAAAATGCCTCTTAGGATCAACCTTTGTTTGGCACAGCTATTGCTATTCAACAGCTTTAAACATCTTTAAACGAATGGATTGCTGAGCTCGTTCAGCTGATGCCGAGCTGCAGCTCAGGGTGTCCCCAACTTGGAGACGCGGTACCAACTGGCCCGGGCCAAAATGAAAGAAATCTACGGCTGGATGGACCAGGGACGCGCCATTGGCTGGACGGTGGTTTGTTAGTTGGACGGTGGTTGGTTAGTTGCTGGGTATAGAGCTAACAATTTCTGGTCAGCAATGAGTCAGAATCTTCAGGACTGGAGGACCATGTAGGGACACTGAATATTCCAAAAAGAATACTTCCGGATATCCCAAACCGGCCTTCATCGTCAGCCAAGCGTCCCCAACGAATCAAGGCCCGGGAGCTTGGCTCGGGCTTCACGGACATTGCCATTGAAACGGCATCCTCGGTTGGGAACTTAGGGCACTTCGGGCGGCCAGGACCTATGGGAGGGTCAAGCAACCAAGCAACAAGAACCAACATGGAGATGGGAACAGAACCATTTCAGCTGGTCAACTGTTCACTTGGATATCCAATTTTGACTAATTGCCACATGGAACATGATTTGCAGCCGATGATTTGTGTGTTTTTCCTCCTTATCTGCCAGATTTTGTAGGATGACTGGTGGTTTTGTGTTCTTTTTCAATCATAAAAATCAATCTCTTTTTGATGGGTGACAACCATCAGCCTGAACTTTGGATCAGGTCTACATGACATAGCCGGCAGATCCGAACGAAGGCCTGGTCCGGAAGCGACTCCCGCAACTTCTGGGCAGTGGCCGCACTCCTATTCTACAATTCTATATGTTTTGCTGTTTATCAGTATTTATTTCTGTAGCTTCTGATTGCTTCCTTTTGGAAGTGGCTGCAATCGGACAGGTGGATGTCAGAGGTGAAGCGCGAACTCGTCGTGAATCTTGTGAGGCCGGGATGTGCCATGCAACAGATGTTGAGGAATTTCTGAGCATTTTCGCATGTATGCAAAGTTGATCGATAATCATTGGATATATTACATGTAACATGTACTTCTAGCTGTCTTTCTGGTGTTCTGATTTTAACGAGTATTTTCATGGTCTTCAGAGTTTGCACCTTTCTTTCAGGCGAAGATGGTCAGTTCCCTTGAGCCCGATGGATCCGTACACCCCAGCAACTCGAGACACGCTCAAGTTGGCCGTGCCAAGCAGCGAACATGCTGCTGAATGGTGGTGCAAAATGGGTTTCAAGCATACCGCGCTTGAGCAGATTTGGGAGAGTATATTGAGTTTATGCAGAATTTGCAGTCATTTGTGGTTTCTCTGGTTGTGTCACTTCGGTAGAGCATAATTTTAAATCTGTAATTTGACACGGCTCAGTGTGTGAACACATGGATTTGCAACCATCAGGGCCTACATGAGCTTTATTGATTCCATTATTGATCTTGATGTTCTTTGGAATTGCTGTGCAGCAGAAGAACAACTTGCAAGTTCTCTTTACACATGTGCTATGTAGCATTAGTGTCCTTGAGCTGTTCTTTTCAAGCGTCCTGCGCCTCCTATGGGACATCCACCCCTTGTGCTGGTGACTTAGTTCTGGTGTTGATTTTGGCTGCCTTTCTGGCTTGGCTAGGGCTAGGGAGAGAGATGGGGTTGAGTCGGCAGCGGAAGAATCCAGATCTTTAGTGACCCTGGCGATCGACCTTGGGAAGATATGTGGGGATTTCCCATCGGCACTGGCAAGTTGTTTTTCGGCGAACACTCCCAAGGTTTGTGTGCACCACAGGCGCGTCATGGCCAGGGCCAAGCACTACAGAGGTGAGAGAAGAGTGTTTCAAATATAAATTTTATATGGTTTCGTCATGTGCAGGAGGTGGGTTTTAATGCTTGTTGATGTTTGTTGAGGCTCTTGGATGCTTTTGGCATTTTCTGCGATCTTCCTGCCGCAGCCGTTCTGAAACCCAATCACTTGTGACTAGATTCTGTGACCCTCTAATTGAGTCAGCCTAGAGAGATCATGGAAAGACAACCAAGCTCCGTGGATGATGCTGCCAGCTGGGTTGCCGAGTTTTTGCTCCGCATCTCCTGTTCTGAGCAAGAGGTGGGCACAGCTAAGGATTGCATTCTCCATGAAAAGATCGATCGAGAGGTGTTGGTCGATATGTCCGCAGAAGACATTCAGAATAAGATGCACTTGAAGTTCGGAGACGCCAGAAAGCTGGAGAAGGACTGGCCTGGTTTTGGGAGGTTTCTAGGCATTGAAGAGGTTCAAGATGCGGTAAAACAACAGGTATGCAGACTGCTGTTGTTGAGCAGGTTTCATTCTAATTCCTTTCGGGGGACACTTAGCGATTTGCCTTCGGATCGGCATTGCTCCACCACTACAGCACTTGTAGCAGCAAAACACTCTCAGCTGCTGATCGTTCCTTTTCCAACTGTTGCGAGATCTTGTGCTTCTTATTGTATTTTTGCAGGAGCTGCAGTTGTTTAACCGCTTTTGGCAGCTGGTGCGTGATGCTGATGAGGCCCTACCTACCCAGGTGGCTGAAGCTGCTCAGGCGCCAGTGTCTGAAGAGCAAGTGCCCTCAGAGACTCCAGTGCCGCTGGAAATTCCAGTGCCCCTTGTTGTTGCCCCGCCACTTCTTGTTCCCGGCTGGCGCCGCTGGCGCACACCACCAATGTCACAGAAGATGACTTGGATGGTGGGCACCTTTTTCTTCCTGACTTGTGGCATGGGTGTTGCAGTGTGGGAGAACCGCTGGCAGAAGGACTTGTGCAGTGAACTCCTCGCCTGTGGCATGAATGAGGGCCGAGAGGTTGCAGAGATTTTCCAAACTTCACAAAGATTTGAGAGGTTGCTCCGGCCGCCAAGACTCATAGATTCCAACTGGTTGAGGGCGAAGCTGAAGTTTGGTGGAGGCCAAGGGTTCGATTAACATGGTATAGAATTGTGTTATACTATGTTATACTTAATTTCAACCACTGGTCTCTATATCCCGGCTTCTCAGGGACGTGTATGTCCAAAGGTGTTCCTGAACTATGTTGTTTTGGGCGTCTAAGTTTGGGCAATTTTAGCCCATATGTACAATTTGAAGTCGTGATTGATGTTTTTACTTTACCCAATGGACATTTCGAGGTTGCGAGTGGCATTTTTGATTGCTAGAATCTATTCATGCCTTCATCGCTTTTTGCAATGTGAGTGATGTCCTTGGTTTACCTATTTGGGAGCACAACCATAGGTCAGCATCTTTCATTTTGGCAACAGCCCTCTACATTGGCCGTTCTGTGTTGACAAGGGAGGTATGTGAATGACTGTGACCTGAAGAGATTTGAGAAAGTTCTAATGTGTCTAAATCAATGGTTGTGGCTGCACATGTGGGACGTTCTTTGATGCAGCAAGCCTGTGACTGTGGGAACAAGCCAGGGCAAACCCGCTCAAACAGCAAGCATCCGTGGCTAGGCCTTTTAACGCATGTTGGCTCGCTGTTCTGTTTCTGATGATTTTGCTTGTTTGGTCCGCCTCCAAACAGCAATCTATCATGCAGTTTTGGCGTTGCAATTGTGGAGATGATGTGATCCCAAGATGGGGTGCAAACATTCGCGCACTCCAGTATCCAATACGATGTGTGATTCAATGTGATTCTGCATGATATGATATTACGGCACATCATTACAGATATTACAGCGTTTTCTTATCAGACTCAGAAAGAGTTGGGCTGACTCTTGGAGGGAGGGCATATAGCTGAACGTCCTGGATGAAAAACATGTTGCTGTTAAGTGGATGGTGCAGCATGCCTGCCCCTCTTCCAGACTTGTGCTGGCCCAAACTTTGGTGATCCATTATTGGGCTTCTTATGAGCTGAGCCATGGAGGCTGCTTCACTGCTGAAAAGGCAAAAAGCCACTCCCGTAAACATGCACTCTGCAAACGCCTGGGGCTGATGCCGCCAATTTGCTCGTCAGCATGGTGATGAATCAATCACGGGTTATTGCCAAGGTTTTGCCAGCTGCACCTGCTCTTCAACCCCTCGACCTGTTCCCATCTGTCTGCATCCGGCGGTCACTTGGCAAAACTTGTGGGACAGCTACTTTTTCTAAAACGACCTTCTCCCACTTTGTTTGGTATTTCTCTTCCAAGTTGTTATCATTCATGTCCTTTCGCATTGTATTCTATTCCGTTTCCTGTTTTTTTGTGCTCCTGCACACTTGTAGCTGCGCAAGTTGTCAAGTTCTTGGGTTGGGGCTCACTTCCTGGTCGCACCTTCCTCCACTTCCAGCTACTCAGGAAAAGGTAGACGCCCCTTGGCTTTGCCAATGCTTCTGCTTCTGCTCGCAACGGCCGTGGGTCATCTGACATTTATATAAAGGTGTTGATTTTTCCTACATCTCCTGAGCAGCAGGCTGCTGCTCAATATAGCTAAGTCTTTAAGTCAGCAGTCAACAGTCAACAGTCAACAAAACAATAAAATGATGATCCATGGTTATATTGTGAAATGGCTGAGCTCATTAGATTTTTAACGATTTGATATTGTTATATTCATGTGACCACTGCAATCCAACCAAGGAGTGGGCATAATTGGCCGCCCAACATGCGGAAGCGCGTAGCTGTAGCTGTTGTTGCGCGTGCGTGGGGACATTGTCTCTCACCTGGGCTTTGCCCAGATGTGCTTTTTGGTGGAGAGCTCATGGGAGACAGGCGGCAGAAGCAGCAGCAAACCTCATGAATTTCATACATACAAGCGTACACATGTCCTTTGATATTCCTAGCTCTGCCTTTGTCTTACCTCCACCATGTCATGAGCGCGTGCTGCGCTGCTGCGCGTGCGACAAGAGTCAAGAGTCGGCCTTTTGAGCCTCTGTGTCCGGCAGACTGTTTTCCGTAGCGTTTTTCCGTAGTTGATGTTTTGGCGCGCCGCGGCGCAGCAACTGCCCCAGGCATGTCTCCGTGCTTGCGTTCAATCATGGTGCTCACCAGCCATTATACTTCCAGCAGCAGAAGCATTGATGTCATCGCCTCGAGCATTTCTTTATCATCTCTGTAATATTTTTAGCCAAATTGCCGGTTTGAGACGGCAGATGCTGACACAGCAGAAGAATTCCTGATTCCCAAACCAAAGTTTGTCATTTTATGGCTTCTCCGGCTCCACAGCGAATTCAAGAATTTTTGCCAGGATGCTGGAGTCAACATGACTTTCCCACGGCGCTCCCAGGACCCAGCAGGACCAACGCAGAGTTGAAACTTTATATACTCCGTTTTTTTTTCGAGCGATTCATGAGGGACATCTTTTGAACGCTTTCGAACGGTTTCGAACGGTCTCGAGCAGCTTTGAACAGTTCAAACGGTTCCGAACGGTTTTGAGCGGTTCAAACAAGGTTCTTGAACTATCTACAGACTATTCGGCACTATTTCAAACTGCCTCGAACTATGTTCACTCTGCTGCTTTCGGCCGCTCCAAAACGGCAAACCCAGACTAACCCAGATAAAAACGAGCCCAGAGCTTCAGGAAGATCCTGAAAGAATTCAATCCGCCAGTGTGTGCCAGGGCTTTGAACTCCTGCTTAGCAAACAGCAGAAGTCAGTCACGGCTTTACAGGCATGAGCTTGTCAAGCTGGAAGTGGAGTATGCCAGGTTGAGGACGGGAGGCACTTCTCCAGAAAGCTTCGTTGGTCTTGAAGCAGATAGAAATCTTTACTTTGCAGCGTTTGCATGTCAATTGACTGCATCATCACAGCATTGACCGGACATTTGGAGTTTGGCAACTTTACAACAGTTGTTTTTGACTCAACTAACAAAGCTAAGGTTGCAACTATGTCTTTGACTTTGGCAGTTTAAAATCATGGCGCTGCCTGTCCACTTTCACCTTCAACTTTTAAAACTTCAAAATCTATGATACGATGACCATGCTATAACATATTTACTTGTTTTGATCTCCAGCATAGTCTTTAACGATCCTTTAGCATGGCCCAAAAAGCTGGGTCTCTTGAACCGCTCTAAACCGTTCGGAGGACTTCGGAAATCCACAATAGCTCGAAATAGTTCGTAATTTAATAGTTCTAAATAGTTCGGTATAGTTCGGGACATGACTATACCCGTTCGAACCCGTTCGGAAGACTTTTCGAAACCGTTCGTAAGATGTGGCATGTTCAACTTTTGAATTACTTAAAATTACTTATGTTTGAAATCTCAAACGTACACTGGCATTTTTCATTTTTCGACTTGGTAGCGTTTAAAATGTAGAGCAGTTTGAAACCAGAGTATCAAAACATTTCATACGGTTTCATCTCATCTCATTTCACCTCATCTTAGTTCATCTCGTTTCACTACATTTAATCTCGTCTCGCATCATATGTTTCATAACAGTTCATTGGATATCTTATCATATCACATCAGCATACCAGTCGTATCACATATCTTCTCGCCGACCTGCTTAAGTCCGGTGAGGGGTGAGAGGAAGTTGATAATGAGGGAAAGAGAAAACGCAAGAAGACTGAGCAGACTCAGACGGATAGGCCTGACAAGGTCAAAGGCCCCATCCCGAAGGAAGGTGACAAAGACAAGGCCCCACGGAAGCCAAAGAAGAAGAAGGGCAAACCTGAGAAAGCTGGGGGGAACTCTGACTAGAGTTCCGATGTTGAGTGATGATCTGTGGCGGGTAGATGATCATTGAATCAAGATTTGGCGCGATACCATACCCACAGGAAAATTTAGAATGTTCATTCTGAGCCCCCTTTTGGGTCCCATCTGCTGTGATCCGAGATTTGGCAATACCCACAGGATCATTTGGAATTCTGAGCGGCTATAGGTCCCAGCCCAGAGCCTGCAGAAGCCATGGAAGAAAATGACAAGTTCGATGTTGGGATATTCGCGTCCTTTTTACAGTCCCAAGGAGCAGCCTTTTTGCTGCAATAAATTTAATCTTGGCCCCAGTCTGCGCACTGCAAACACGATCGCAAGAAACTACTACGTTCTGACACCACCGAGCCGCGTACCTTAGAATGACCTCACGCATCCTCACGCCAATTGTCGTAACCAACGCTTTGATCGTCCCTTATGAAATGGTCCCAGCATAGCCTTCAGTCGTTGGTTTCCATCAAAATTCCAACGGCATTTGGCTGAATGGACTGATCACGCTATACTCTATTACGACATTTTATATGCGTCGAACGCAACCACAACTTCAAACTCAACTCAGACTGAGAGCGGCAGTCGGAATAGGCATATCGTTCTGTAGTAACCATTGACCCAATGTGATACTTCAGTGAATGACTTCGACAACTTCATCTTATACTTATCAGTAGTACCGCACAAGGCGGTGGCGGAAGTTTCAGAACTAGGAAACCTATAGGAAGGGTTGGTTGTTGAGAATCAGGGATGCCAGAGCGAAGCCACTGATGGACCGAAAGGTGCTTGAGGTCTCCTCTCTTTCTCTCTCTTTCTCTGACTATCTACCCACCTACCTACCTATCTTCTACGTATCTATCTATCTATGGATCTATCATCTCTCTCTCTTTCATCTAATTACATATCTACCTATCTATCTACCTATCTATCTATCTTTCTATCTATCTATCTATCTATCTCTCTATCACTCTATCTCTCTCTCTCATCTGTCTATCCAACTATCTATCTATCTACCTATCTACCTATCTATCTATCTATCCATCTATCTATCTATCTAACTATGTATCTATCTATCTATCTACCTATCTACCTATCTATCTATCTGTCTGTCTATCTATCTATCTATCTATCTCTCTCTCTCTCTTTCTGTCTGTCTGTCTGTCTATCTATCTACCTGTCTATCTGCAAGCTTGAAAACCAAGCTATTCTGCGAGATGTCTTCATTTTCAAAGTTGACAATATCAAAAACGAAGCAATTCTGCGAGACTTCCCCAATATTTGAGCTTAACAACCTCAAAAACGAAGCAATTCTGCGAGACCTCTTCATTTTTCAAAGTTGACAACATACAAAACCCAGCAATTCAGCGAGACTTCCTCATTTTTTGCATGTGACAACATCAAAATCGAAGCAATTCTGCGAGACTTCCTTCAAAAATGGAAAGTTGAGTGCAGCGCTGACAGCCTCGTACCAATGCGTTTTGCGATTTTTCCACTCCACCTGTCTAAAGTACTGCCCCCGCCACGAAAAATTGATGCCAGGTCATACGAAGTGCTGCACCTGTCACGCAAAATCATCTTAGCAAACCTACAGATCTGATGCTCCAAAATGCAACCCCTCT
>Ga0126342_10013254_pt1 | contig 14629 bp, 12 predicted proteins | sample Cyp1metagenome_FD_92528 | JGI IMG/M metagenome (GOLD analysis project Ga0126342, IMG submission 92528) | Coral microbial communities from Lord Howe Island, Old Settlement Bay, Australia - Cyphastrea 1 metagenome | ecosystem: Host-associated > Invertebrates > Cnidaria > Coral ... | reverse complement strand
GTGATATTTGATGATATCTGATGATATTTGATGCTAGTTGATGCTATTTGATGATAATTGATGATATTTGATGCTAATTGATGCTATTTGATGATATCTGATGATATTTGATGCTAATTGATGCTATTTGATGATATCTGATGATATTTGATGTTTGATGATGTTTGATGTTGCCTGTCGAGCTCAGGAACATAGTTCCCAATTCTATGACCCTTGATGGGATGGGATTTGATCCAGTCCCACTCCGAACAGCTTATTTGGTCGCCAAAGAGCACAACTTGGCCGATTTGTTCTTGCCAACTGGATATGATCCAGATGTTGAAGAGGGAGCTCAGGTCTTGCGAAGCCTGTTTCGCTTTAGATTTGTGGTGGGAACGGCCAGGGACAAGGTGGAGGATCGAGTTGCCGCATCCAAAGTTGTGGATAGCAAGTGGGAAGCTTTCTTCACAGATGTCCTGGTGCCTGCCCTCGGTTCTAGTGATATGGTGACAAGTTTTAAGGATGACATGCATGTGTGGTTCGATGGAACTGGCTTCAGAGATTTTGAAGTGTACATGGCTGTGATCAACGATGTGCCTTTGGCCATTGGCTCTGCAGTCTTCATCCTTGCATACATGTTGGCTCACACTCGAAGTCTTCTTTTGGCAGTTGTAGGGCCTTTGTTGGCCATGCTTTCAGTGCCAATTACCTGGATCATTTGTGGCGCTATCCTCGGCAACTCGACAGTGAACTTTGCCAACTTTTTGGCAGTGTTCCTTGCCATAGGCTTTGGTGCAGATGTGATGTTTGTCTACTATGATGCTTGGACGCAGTCCGAAGGGCATGCGGAGCAAATTCCCAAGCGTTTGGCATGGACCTACCAGCGAGCGGTGAAAGCTTCCTTGGCCACTACTTCCACGACTGCCTTGTCCTTTCTTTGCAACATGGCCTCCGTAATTCGGGCTCTTCGGCAATTCGGTTTCTTCATGGGAATTTGTGTTCTGATCACTTGGCTTTCGCTGACCTTCATCTACGTCCCGACCATTGTCATCGACTACATTTGGTGCAGGAGAGTTCGACTGTCCAGCCGACGCTTGGCAGGCTCCAAATCGGCATGCTTTGGAAGCTGGGCTCTGGTGTTGTATCGCATTCGCTACCGCATCTTGTTCCTGACCATAGTTTTCATGGTGATCTGTGTATCCTTGGCTTTACCAGCTCTCACTGTGGGCACAGGGATGCCAGATGTATTCCCGGACCAGCATAATCAGAACACCGGTGTGGAAGTCTTAGCACAGTTCGAGCCAGTGTCAATCGCATTCACCACATCCCGACAGGACCCACCAAGAGAGGTGTTGGTTTGTCAGGGAGCTGACTTTGCATCCACTGCAACTAGCTGTGTGATGCAATGGTGCGAAGCACGGTATGTCTCCGATGAACCTACTTGGGAAGGAAATGGCACGTGCACCTGCAAGCGTCGCATGACGACGGGATGTAGCGGATCAGCAGCTCCAGTTCGAGTTCGCTTTGTAGGTCCATCCTCCCTGACAGATCTTCAGTTGTCTCTGCATGTGGTGAATCATTTGTTCGCTTGGCCAGACGCCGCGTCGCTGGACCTGAGCGTAGAGGCTCGGAGAGATATGATCGAGGGGGCAAGGACAAAGCCGCAACTACTACAGCAAGTCTGGGACACGGGCGAGACATCCTTAAGCAACACCATGGAGATCTCAGTGGGCTTCACCAGACAAGAGACCTCCAGTTGTGGCTGGGATGAAATCTGCTTCTGTGGAAACGGTGGAACACTGCAGTGTATTTTGGACACCTGGGATGGGACTTCCACTTTGGATCTACCAGCTTTGCGTCGACTCCAGGCCAGTGCAAAGGGGCATGATGACATGGTTGGAATATGTTGGAATGGCATGGTACTATGGCATACTATGGCCTCAAGTTTCTTCACTTCTCCAACTAGCTTCCTTTTCTGGAATTTGAATAATTTGAATTGGATTTTTCATGTGTTTATCCCATGGTTTATCCCGTTTTATAATAGATGTTTATCCAATTTTTCCACATGTTCCCGCACCAGGCGACCACCGTGACCACCACTCGCACCACTGGGATGTTGACCTCGTCCACAGTGCCAATCTCCAAACGGACCAAGGTGGGACAGGAATGATCATACCATGATCACAGATATCACAGATATTTAGTGGCTTAGTGATTTTTAATGGTGATGTTTAATGGTGGTTTAATGGTGATTCTATGGTGGTTTATGAAAATCTTATTAGTAAACTCTGAGGGTTGTTGAAGATTGATTGTAGTCATCTTGTTTGCAGGCCCAAGATTTTCCTAATGTTAATTTGTGTTTTAATTTTGTGATTTTATGGTGATTTTACGGTGGTTTAACGGTGATCTAATTTAATGGTGTACTCTCTGGTAAACTAGCATAACTATGGAAAATCACGATTTTTGATTTGATGGATAAATCCACCATAAATCACCATTTTCAATAGCTATGTTAAATGACCAGAGGGTATTTAGTGTCAATATGTGTGAATCTTAATAGTGTTCACTCATATTAAATATGATTAAAACATATTAACGAACTAATAGTCATAATATGTATACTAATTATCATATATGGCTCCATATATGTATATGATTGTATATGTATAAGAAATTATAATCTTATACTATGATACACGTATATTTTTTGATAATATAGGTGTGTATATATATATATGTATGTATGTAGTTGTGTACACATGTATGGATGAGATGTATATAGAGGATACATCTCTATATGATTATGGCTCTGTTTCTATGCACACATGGGGATGACCTGGGGATGTTCAACGGCAAAAAATCCCAACATACCACCGACAAGATGTTATATAACTGTATAGGCTGTATAGGTCAAACAATCGGGGTCTGAGGACCTCATTTTTGACCCTCACATAAAGATATTCATGATGTTATAAATCAATGGGGAGAGCTGTCCAAACTTTTAAGTTGATTTAGGCTGCAGATATTGCTTGAGATCTCCTGGAGTTGGTTGAATAGAACTAGGGAATACAAATGAAGGGAATCACGACAGATATGGAGATAATGTTTTTTTTTGTTTTTTGGTTGGGTATGTGAGGAACATGTGGCGTTCTGATCGGCCCCAGAAATCAGAGTGGTGTGTTGAAATTTAGTTGTGCGGATTTGGGTAGGCCCAAACTTGAAAGAGCATTGTTGAATACAACGATATATCTCTCTGATTAAAACAGCCTGATTTCCAAGAGGTTGACACATCTGGGGCAGATTCCGTGTTGCGTGTACTAATGATTACGTTCTCCCTCTCTCTCTCTATGTCTCTCTTCGCATGTGTATACGCAATATGCATGATCATTAATCATCATTAATCCATATCAACTTATTCCCATGGCTCGTTTATTTCCTGACATCCCCAAGACGTCCCTTAAAACATTGGTGGATTTAAGGGATATCAATGGATGTCAAGCGCCAGGTCCGTGCAGTTTTTGGCATCTATCCGGAGACTACAGTGATGTTGCTTGGGGAAAGGCGCCTTGGCGGATCAATATGGATCAATGGCTCAATGCTGTAGTACCCTCTGGTAATTTAACATAGCTATTGAACATGGCCATAGAAATAGTTGATTTTCACATTAAAAATGGTGATTTTCCATAGTTATGTTAGTTTACCAGAGGGTATACTCAAGGCCATCTGGAATCTTTCTGTGGATGTGATCCATGTGATCCGGAATCAGCTGAATGAAAAAACCCTATGATCCCGTGCGGTAGGAAATGGCTGTTCTATCTTTCACAGTACTAAGAAGGTATCAACGGACCCATAAGATTGGTCAGTTTCAGTATTGTTTAACTTATAGCACTTAACTATACTTAACTCTGGAGATCAAAAAAATGGATACCCCAAATCCATTGCCAATTTGTGGGTGTACCGTCAAAAGTAAGAAAAACACCCAGTTCTGGACAACCCCACAGAATTGTCAGCGGTATGCCATATTGGTATGGGTCCAAATGATCAAACCCCAAAAATGGATGGTTTGACCGTTTAACCCGATAATCTCATAGACAAATTAGGTTGGGTTCTTTGGTATCCAGTGTCTGACCGACCCATATCCCCATGTGGTTGGTTTAGTCCGCATCATGTCGCACTATGTCTGGATATTATGTCCTGTCATTTCGCGGACTCCCTGGATGATATATATATATATATACATATATATACATATATATATTATATATACATATATATATATACATACATATATACATATACATATATACATATACATATACATATATATATACATATATATATGCCGTTATATTTGTCATTATGGGATATATACCATTATGCCATTATGAATTGTGTTCCATATTATGTTGTATATCCCAATATTGTCCGCAGTACATACCCATCATATGCCTATCATATTCCGATATTGTGTTGTATATCCACGGTATTTCACCTCCTAGCAAAGTTTTTGCATTTCTGTACACTTCCGCTGGATTCTGCGCTCAGCCTGACCGGCCTGCGCTTTGGAAACAATACACTCCCCAAAATTAACAGTTCGACCCTGCCATGAATTGGGGGGTGGAAGATCACTTTCCACTAAAAAAGGACTATTTTCAGGGTCGAACTGTTAATTTGCTCGAGGGTAAAGTCCATGAAATCATTATATAGATGAGTTTCGCATTTATAGAACATCATACCCATCATATACCATATATATATCCATCTATGTCCATTTCTTTTAAAATTGAACATATACCCATCATTTTTCCCAGTTGCTGAGGCCTCCGGAAGATACCTGGTCCTACAACCCTGGATTCGATCTTTCGGACCCCTGGGCCCAACGGGCCATGTGCTCCGACGGAAACGGAGAAACAGTGCTTGGGGGGCTGAGGTGATTCCTACCAATCCAGTTAAGAAATATGATCAGAATATATATATATATATATATTACCCTCTGGTTATTTAACATAGCCATGGAAAATGGCCCATTTATAGATGATTTTCCCATTAAAACCCTCCATTTATAAGGGATTTTCCATGGCTATGTTAAATAACCAGATGGTATATATAAATATGTGTGTCTATATACATAATGACACACACACACACACCTATTTGTAAAGTTTATGAGGACATAGTCAAGATATATCCAGTCCCCAAGTTGCACCCGAGTTGTTTTCTCTTGGTTTCTGGGTGGCCATAATGTCAGGTATCAATTTTGCAGCGAAATTCCCTTGCACCTCATGGTCACAAGGTGGGCTGTGCAATTTCTGCTGTCGAGAAAAAACAGCCGTGGTGACAACGATTCATGTGCCAGGAAATGGTGTTGGTTCGAGGACTTCCGCCACTTCGTATTGATTTGGTGCAAAAACACCGTTGATCTGTTGATGAGATTGATGGCGTTTCATGGATTTTCTGAGGCGAGTTTTCGAAGATATATCAGGGGCGCTTCCCGGTGAAAGCTGTGGATTGGGCAGTTGTCTCCAAACTATACGTGTCTCAGCAAGATTTGACAATGCTGGAGTTTCGCTTCTTTGTTTTCATCAAAAAAGCAATTGAATAGAGCTGACTTGAGGTGGATACTTCGACAAAAGGAACAAGGGGAACCAAATATATTTGGCTGGAAGAAGATGTGGTCAAAGGACGGTGTGTGTGTATGTAAGTGTGTGTGTGTGTCTGTGTGTGTGACGTTGGGGATGTGTTTGAGTCTACCTGTTTGCTTGGTGCAGGAATGTACGTCTCTTTCGAACTTGGGATATCAAGAGATGCCTCGAATGAGGAGGCTTCGAAGCCAGTGGCAACCCAGAGTCGTGGCAACCCCAAGTCTTGGAGGAAAATAGGTGTTGCATGGTGTTGCTATGTGTTGCTAGGTTTTCCCAGCAGCGATGCACGATGTAAACTGCTGGGAGTTTGGGTGAAGGATTCAGTTGCCTACTAAAAACGCCCATGGAATCTCCAAAAATAAACATAGATTAAAACCTATGATATCATATAGGCTTCATATAGTAATATATAATACCATATGAATGGGTTATTCAATAAGGGTTATTCACATCAATCCCCGTTGTTTTAAGGGTTCACCATGCTGGACCTCAGTTTCTTGCAGGTGCTTGACCTCAAGGAGAAGTGGGACAAATATGGCAGGAATTGGAAGAAGCCAGACACCGCGAGCCCATATTTTCTTGTGCAGGTCTTAGAAATGGGAAGTCCCGTTTTTTTTTGGGGGGGGAAATGGGATGAAATGGGATGAAAATGGGGAATTTCCATTCTCTGTTGAATATTGGATGAAATCTTGCAGATTCTCATCAGATTCTCTGGTCTTTTTAAAGGGAGGCCGGGAGGTACTTCCCATTTTTGGCAGCGAAAAAAACATGTCGTCAGCACTTGTCGGGTCTCAGGTATCAGATGAATGGGTCGCCGTAGAATCTGCCAGCAGGCTGGTTCCAGGACTCATCCCACGATATTTACAATGAGTTATGGCAGTTATGGCCAAAATGATCTAACAGAATCTAACATGATTTACCATCCGGGAATTGTACTTAGCCATTGAAAATGGTCCCTTAGATGATTTGCATTGATTTGCCATAGTTTGAGCTGGTGATCCTTCATTGCAAACTGTTAAATAATAGCAATTATTCAACTATCCGATCGATTCCAAACTGGCGCCAACAACTTGGCGCCAGGCTGATCACCAGTACAGCGTCCAGTCTGGCGATTCTTTGTGTCTTAGCACTTGCATCTTGGCACCGGTCGACTGAGACAGACCGGCGCTGTTGTGGTGGATCAAACATGATCAAACATGATGGAAACATGCAGCAAGACATTGAGGACTATTGAAGATATATATATATATATGTGTTCTTCATGGTTGACCCACTTGACAGGAGCATGGCACATGAAAGGCACATGAAAGGCATTGAACAGATCAATCACGATACACCGTGCGAAAGTGAGATATTGGTGAAGTCCCTGCAATTAACATTGTAATATGTTGTAGCCGTCTAAACAGCCCACCAACAGCGTTGACCTTTGTGAACACGTCCATGAAACCAGCTCCACTTCCACTGGTGTTTCGCAAAGGTGCAAGTCCTTAGCTGAGAATTTGAGGCTTGTATGCTGATCTTCACGCACAGTTGTATCCTCTCAGTGGTGGTGGTTGTGTCTACTGTGATGGTCATCATCGTCTTGTCCTTCTTCATCACAGTGGTGATGGGCTGGGAAGTTGGCCTCATTGAAGTCATCGCATTCATCTACTTCATAGGCCGCCGAAACTCCGTGTCCTGTTTTTACATATGTTTTTACACATGTCGAGAACATGTCGTTCCAACATGAGAACTGATCCTGAGACGTCAGGCTATGCAGTGGACTACTCCTTGCATATGGTGGCCTGGAGAGTATCAATATGATTCAATATGTATCAATTTAATGTATCATTTTAATGATTTATTTAATGATTTATTTAATGATTTATTTAATGATTTATTTAATGATTTATTTAATGATTTATTTAATGATTTGTATCAAGTTGTTGTCTTCATTGTCCGCTGAATCCGTTGAATCCTCCTTTTCTCTTTGAAGCGAGGTGTTCCACCACACATGTAGGGCAAGGGGACGGCCTTGGCAGCTGGCACCGTGTTGCGGTGCCGTCTCCGCGACGCCTTGAGGTCTACAAATATGGAAGCAACGATGCTCTGACTGAGGATGACCAAACAGACTTAGGACCGAAATGCTGAGACGAACTGAGATAAAAATGAGATAAACGAGTGGCCAGGCCAACAGGCCAACACAGGGATGCATTGCTTTCCGCTTTCGATCTGCCGCCTCAAAGTCTAGTCTTCCAGATCTGGAATCTCTGCCAGGAGCAGGCCGAGAAAAGGCTTCTCTGCGACTCCAACGGATGAGTTTCGCCCTGAAGACCATGGGAGGTGCCACAGTTGGAAGTGCCATCACAACAGCAGGACTGGGAGACTGGGAGACTGGGAACACACTGAATTTGAATGGTGACAGTCAGAGGTTTCGAGCTCGTTTGGATTCAACTTGCGGGGAGAATTGGCAAGTCCCTAGCTTTTCATGGTTTGCTGGTCCGACAGTGTTTGAAGTTTGCAGTTCACTGTGTTCACTGATGTTCACTGTGTTGTTTTGCGAAATCCATGGAGTTCCACTCGAGTTCCAGGGACATGTCATCGCGTACGTCATCCATAGAGTTCTTCTCCGCAGGATCTTCGCTGTTCTTGGTCTTCTGTACCCTCACCATTTTTGCCAAGCTTGGCGCCATGTGCTTCACTGTTACGTTTCTTGTCTGACCTGCTTGTTGAAGAGTTGAGAAACTGTACATCCTGTTGGATTACTTGCTGGCAGAAAGTACTTTGTCACTGACTGCAAGATGATTTCTTCGATCCACAGATTTCTAGAGATTTCAAGAGTCAATTTCATTCAAGTGTCACATATCATGTTTCAACATATTGCAACCAAATACGTTGCAATGCTAGATGGAACCTATATGACAGTTGCATCAGTCGCGTCAGTTGCGTGTCACCAGGATGGCTTCAATTCTGTTTGCACTCTGCCCGCTGGGTGCATATTTGATGACACGTCACTTGGCGACACGAAGCCTGTCGTGTTGCCGTGTTGTCCATGTCACGGTGGCGCTGCGTTGCACTGCGCACTGCGCAACGCACGTTGTCAGTTGGACCTGTACGACCTGGACTTTGTAATCGATGTTACAATCAATCCGCCCAGCAGCAGACTCAGTGCAGTGCTCCAGTGCTCCAGTGCTACAGTGCCACACACAGGCTGAGATCAGCACAGTTGGTCCATGTTGGTCCCAAAACATCCCAGGTTACTTGACGACCGTCCGGGGCTCAAAAACTGTGACGTTAGATGTGACATGATGTGACCGGTGTCGTCTTGGAACCTGTCGGAACCTCATGCTGTTGCTGGATCCCTAGGCCGTGAGTAGCCACGTCATGACAAATCATGGACGTGGCCGAGGAGACATGCGCGGCATGGCGGGAAGATTTGGGGCCAGGTTTAGATCTAAAATGATTTAAATACGTTCGAATCTGCGTAAATCTGCCATTTGGGTCAAATTGGTCTAATAGTTGGTCTAATAGTTAAATTAGTTTAAGCCTAAATTAGTTGGTCTAAATAGCATTTGGTCATTTGATCTAAATTGGTTTTCTTTCTGCATTTGGACTTTGAGACTGCCATTTTCAGGAGCTCAAGGTCTAGATCCGCACCGTGCCACCTTTCCCGCGTTCACCGTGCCACGGTGATAGATATCAGTTGATATCAGTGATACTTCTCAATCTTTGGAAACCCTTTGTGTTTCTCCTTGCATAGCCGAAAAGCACCAGGAAACGTGGCATGTTGAGTGTTGCTGAAGCCAAAGCTACTCAGCCACACAGTTGAAAGATATCATGCCTGGCTCACAAGTGACCCAGTTGTGAATCTGTTGATAAACGTTTCACTGCGAATCTACGCATTTTTTTTGCGATGTCATGCCGTGGCTCTTCCGTTTTCACATCTTTGATTTCAGCGGTCTTGTCATCCAAAGGAAGCATGACACTCGCATGACAGAATGACAATGCCTCTCTTGCATGGTTTCACGTCACGTTGGCAGTTGATGTCCTGCCCTTGCTGTACTGGCATCCTCAGGATGTTGCAAGAAGAAACTCTTTCCGTGTGCTTTAATTGGACATCAAAACCTTTGATTTGAGAGCTTTGAGGATGGTTGTGCAGCATCTCTTTCAGGAAGCAGTGGCATGACAGACCATGGCAGTTGCAATCGAAAGAGTATTGTCTGGTTACCTTGATACAAGCCTTCACCTGAACTCCACTCGCTTTTCTTGTTTGGAATCATGTCGAGCCTTTTCTTTAATCCTGACATCTCTGATTTAGGCAGGGTTTCGGTCAGATGTAATAACGAAAGAAGGGATGATTGAATAATATATTATATATACATAGATATACACACACATACATATACATATACACATACACATACATATACACATACACATACACATACATATACACACACACATACATACGTACGTACGTACGTACGTACGTACATACATACTTACATACTTACATACTTACATACTTACATACTTACTTACATACATACTTACATACTTACATACATACATACATACTTACATACTTACATACTTACATACTTACATACTTACATACTTACATACTTACATACTTACATACATACATACATACTTACATACTTACATACTTACATACTTACATACTTACTTACTTACTTACATACATACATACTTACATACATACATACATACTTACTTAATTACATACATACATACATACATACATACATACATACACACATATACATACATATATATATATATATATTATATCAAAAGAAGGGCCACATTTTTGGCTTCGGTAGCCCTCAATGGCCTCCAATCAGGTCGTGTCTTTGGAGATCTCCATGGACAGCTACGAGATCTGCCGTCTTGCCCAGTGGAATCGACTCCAATGGGATGAAAACATCGGGGTGGCTATGAAAAAAGGTGGAAACATACCATGGAAACATCCAATTACTATGGGATTACTGTGGGATTACTATGGATTACTTTCTAAAAGTCCAAAGTGTCAATGACTGGAAACATGAACGAAACATCTGAAAGTTGACGATGGATAGACTGTGAAGCAAGTCGTAGAACAGACATAAAAGATCAGGCTGCAACAAGTACAATGTGTAAGAAAGTATCGATTATTTGAAGCTGTTTGCCAGTGTTTCATTTCAGACTGCGGTACATTCCGAGGCTTCTCTACTTTCATGCCTTCGGCATGCCTGGCCCGGGAGCATGGTGAAAGGTTTCCAGCGATTTCAAGTAAGAATCAGCTCGTTATGTTGGAATGTTCGAGATTTCCAGACCTTCTGCAGCCCATTTTGGTCCATTTTGTCGGTTTCTGAATCAGGTCGGGATGAAACCACCTTTGTTTTTAATGGTGACTTTGTGGCCGCGACCTCAGAACTGGCAGCAAAAAAAGCGCTAAACGCTGGGTTGCGCTGAAAGTCCTTAAAATGTCCTAAGGACCGTGGTCAGCACCAGCTGGAAACCGTTGGTTTGCTGCTGGCTCTAAAGGTCTGGAGCTGTGCTTTCATGAGAAGCCTGGGATGTTTTTTGTCATCGTCTGTAAAATATCGTCGATCTCGTTGTTTCTGAGCGAGGTTTTGTACCCGGAAAAGGTCTACCTCATCAGGAGCCACTTCGGATTGCGGAGGGAAATCCTGTGGAAACTGTGGCAACTGTGAAGACTTTCACACCATGGCCAGGGGCAACCACGAAGACAGACTCATGAATGAGAAGTATGGATTTAAACGTCGCAAACTTAGTGACTCACGCAGACTCATGCAGTATGATTGGTTGTAGACCCACCTATTTATTTTTGTTGGTCCATCAAACAGCACTGCGCAACCTGGAAGAATTTCTTACCTTTGCTGCTCACCAAGATGAGTGCATGCTCAAGCTGGGTACTGACTTCGGGAAGAAGATGCCACAGACTCAAAGCAGATCTGAAGGTATTATGGACTTCTTATGAATGTGCATTTTCATTTGAAAGGGATGTGCCACTATGTGCGCAAATTCTTCAGATGTCAACACTGTTCGGGCTGCTTTTGACATCAAGCAGAGCAACAAATCATTAATTTGGAGAAGCACCTTGTTGCAACAGGTTTGACCTTATGCAAAGCGCTTTTGATCGCTTGCAGGGGCCTTGGCATTTCACCCAAGCCAACCATGGTAAGAGCAGTGGCTCAAGCTGTTTGGATTATTTGGATTGCACCTGAATGTTTGTTTTCTAACCAAACACAAAACATTGAATCCGACAAAGTCTTCCATATTTACACCCATCATGGTTATTGTCCCTGTTGATCTGCAATCGTGCAATGTACCTCTTCTATGCCATGCTTTGACCCTTTAACACAGGGTTGTTCTTTTTCTCTGACCAGCTTCCCACAGACAAACCATACCCCGTCAAGAGGCCTCTGGCGTGTTTGATTGCGAATCGTGCGTTGGTACTACACGGAGGAATAGGCCTGCTTTGCTCAGCACAAAGTGCGCTGACTTTTGGAAGCTTGTGGCAAGTTCAGGCTTTCCAAATGGCCATATAGTTGGCAGAACAAAATGGGAAAGCGGCAATTTATCAAACATCTCTAGGGACTTCTACCTCTGTCTCAACCAATGTAAGTTTCAGCACCCCAGCCATCAACGCAGGTGATGGGATGTGGGGCCTCAGCGACATTTGGAACGTGGCAAGGCCGTTGCCATCGGAGAAGATACTTTCAAAGGCTGGCGGCTTGTCGTGATGGATGTGGTGGCTTCTTAAAATGGTGGATCCCCAGTCGTCACCATGGGTTTCAATATGTTTCAATACTATTTTATGGTCATCCATGACGACTGGATGATCTTGGATGATTTGGGGTACCCCCGTGACTTAGGAAGCCTCAAAACGTGAAGATTGTGCTTTGCCCATAGTTTTTCCGCCTTCTGCAGGAGAACAGTTGGTCCTGCTGCCTCAGATTGACCCATTGACAGCATAGATTGTAGACACGTCTGGCATGTCTGGCGAAAAAATTGACTTTTGGGTATCATAATGTATCATACAGTAATTCATACATTATCATTATCATTATCATACTATGTTTGCGCTGTATTATTACAGCTTATGACATGAAACCAGTGGATGAAACCATGAGATCCACGATGCTCGGGGTATTGGCGCGGTAGATGTAGGTATTCCACGGACAGCCAGGCTTTTCAATATCCTGTGGTCCGACCCCATCGAAGATGGAGCACATGCAGACCCAAATACATTCGGCCTCTCAGCAGTCGCGCTGTTGGGTTGATGTTGCTGCATAGTCTACTTGTTCGAACCTTTAAAACTTTGAAAAAATGAGGTTGATTCAATGTTGATTCAGGTGATTCAGGTGATTCTTGATCCCTTCAGGATGTCCGGAGAAATATCTGACAAGATATGACAAGATTGATGCAGATCACGAAAGCTCGCTTCTGCTAGCTGAAGTCCCTCTTGCCAAATGGCAAGGTATTGGGGGGGCTGGAAACTCCAATCGCATGAAACTTCATACTTAACTACCCCCCCTTCCCCCAGTCCAGCTGGCTGGTTTACAAGCACTTTGGCCGACGGGACACCGTCGGCATGTGGCCACCGGCAGCAAATTCAGCATCATCCGCATCCCGAGCTCCCTGCATCATTGTGTCATGCCTCCCTTACCCCTCCCTGGGCCTCAAGTTGTGCCAGAGGATCTAACTCCCAGGTGTTCATCCGTCTCCAAGAGGAGGTGTCACTGCGCAATTCGCAGGGCGGCCCAAGCTGCACCGCCAGAAGTGCTGCATTTCTGCATACTTTCCAGCGAGTTTGATCAGTTTGGAAACCTAAAACGACATAGTAACCTGATTTTTCATCCCAGTTGATATTCCCATTCTATATCCCATTATATCCCATTATCATGATATATCATGATATCCTATTCTATCCCCTCGTTAATATACATCCCACCATGAAATTATACATAATGATACATCACACACCCCGTCATATATAATATGATATATATATATATGATATGTATATATATATAATAAAGGTTTCATTCTATATCATCTATCATTGGTTGCATCGGCCCAGGCCTGGAACATCACCAAGACGTTTTGTGCACGAAACGGTGCCGAGTCCTGGAACAGCGTTTCACATGTCGAACTTTGCCTTGTCGAATGTGAAACACGAAAAGCTAATTGGTGGGTAACCTGTACATCCTGTACTTGGATAAGCATAATATATATATATATATACGTATATGTATATAATTATAGAAGAATATATTATAGATTACATATATTATACTATAAATAACTATAACGTGTATATATCATGTTCAGTTGCGGATCCACCCAAGATCCCCATTTGTTTTAACCACAGAAGCCACGTGGTATTTTTGGAGCAGCCAAGGCCTCGGCTTGGTCATTCGAAGCCATCAATCCAAGAAAGGAAGCCGCACCTTGGTGAAGAATTTATATAATGTCAACGGTGTCAAACATTTTGCGATGGTGATTCTACCCCACCATAATTATTGACTTGACACCATTAATTATAACATTATTGTAACAAAAAATTATCTTGGTGGGTGACATAGTAATAATAATAATAATCATAATAATTTTGGGATGGTGATTATTATTATTACTATTATTATTGAACGTTATTATTATAATATCCCAAAATTATAACGTTATTATTATTGACCCCCCTACCCCACCCCAAAAAAAACCGTCTCCGCTAGCTAGTCACTGAGGTGGCTTCGATGTGATGCACAGCAATATGTGAGCACCTCAGATGGATCCCATGGTCGTGGAACTTCATGGACAGAAGAAATTGTGTTCATCAAAAATCACCATTTATATTTATACATATGATCACCATTTATATTAAGGGGCTACGCCCCCTGCCGCCGACCCCAGGCAGGGTAGCGTGAATATACTCAAGACGGCACACAAGTATGCAACGCATGCACAGCCTTTGCCTTCGTTTGCCGTCTTGCTCATCG
>Ga0126342_10013253_pt1 | contig 14630 bp, 10 predicted proteins | sample Cyp1metagenome_FD_92528 | JGI IMG/M metagenome (GOLD analysis project Ga0126342, IMG submission 92528) | Coral microbial communities from Lord Howe Island, Old Settlement Bay, Australia - Cyphastrea 1 metagenome | ecosystem: Host-associated > Invertebrates > Cnidaria > Coral ... | reverse complement strand
TGGCGTCAGCCAGTCATGCATGAAAAACTCTGCTATGAAACATACAGACCAACATGGCATGGTCTGAAAACTTTCTGTTTGACCAATATGGCATGGTCAAAGAAACAACTGCACGTTGGAGACGCCCAGCTGCATCTCAACCGGCATGAGATGTTCCAGGGACAGCTCATATGATCACAAAAGATCTTTTGAAATTTTTGAAACTGTTCCACGGACCCTAGCACGGTCGTAAGGCCGTTAAAGGGCACTGAGCAGAGAAAACACTCAGTCTTGCTGCATCTGACTTTGAAATTCGAAGGTGCGGAATTTGAGACAGGCCATCTTGGAGGTATATTCTGGCAACAGCCAAAGATTTCCATCTTCCACGAAGTAATATAACATCCAGGGGTACCCTCTCTTGGAGTAAAAATGTAGCCCCTCCTCTACGGAGGCTATAAGGTTTCATGCCCAGATGACACAGCCGAAAAAATGATAAATAACTGCGGAAACGGTCCCTGAAGGATTGTGCCGAGTGTGGCCACAGCCGTTGACCTGGACAGTGCTGATGTAACTCTTGAGCCGTCCGCAACAGGTTTAGAACCAGCGGGTCTCGAATTGCAACGGCTTCCTCCGTACCAGTGCGTAGCCCACTCTTACTACTAAGGAGGGAACAGATACCCGTGGTGGACGACAGCTCCAAATCTTTATATTGCAAGGCCAAAAACTCTCCTGTGCGTAACAAACAGTGAAAAGCAAGGCCAATGATGGCCGCAAAAACAACATCAGCTTTTTCAACTGCACGGGCAATAAGTGCTGTGACGATTCCCCATGTCAAAGGAGGAGCCCGCTGTGGGGCTTCAATCTGACGCCATGACTTGAACATCCTCCAGCCTTGGCGCAAGCAACCCTTCAGGTCAGGTCTAAAGAAATGGATTCCACTAAGTGCGTCAGCGATATGGCCGAGTGATTCGCCTCGGCACCACTGCAACTCTATCCATTCGCAGACGACCCCATCGAGATCAGCGAGGGATTCTTGTGCTTCTAAAAAAGGCAATATACGAGAGACTGCTGCTTCATACCTCGCGCGAGTTCGAGCTGAAATTGTAAAGTCTTTGAGCCTTATTCCAGCTCGTTGCTTCCGTCTTTCTCTCTGAGTCTTTCCAGCCAGCACCACCCTAGGGCGGTTTCTCGGCATCAGGATCTAATCACGGCTTGCAGCATCCGTGGGATTCTCGGACGAGGAAACATGTGAATGTAACAACACTGATCCCATCGCCAATTGAACCGCCCCAATCTGATTACATAGTGGTTGAAGAAGGTGGCTTGAAGTTCTGCCTTTGGAAAGAATATACAAGCAAACCATACTGTCCTCTAAATGCAACCAGCGACAATTGATTTTGGAAATAGAACGAGACTTCCACAATAAGGTATGAAGAATCATTTTCATCTCAAGGTAATTAATATGCGATTTGAACAGCCATTTGATTTTGAACAGGTGCTTCCACTGCCACCACCATGCTCGAGCCGAAGCATGTGACTGAGCTTTGTGAGTAAGAACTTCCCCGGTGCAGATGCGAACATCGGCCCCCGTGTGGTTAATGGTCAAGCCAAGATGCCTGACCAATTCTCCCAGCTGATGTTGACGTTCTGGATCTCCTCCATATGAGAGCCAACGGCTCATTGGTACCTCAGTGCATGGGTGAATGGAAGCCCCTGGTGCCAATCCCAATCGCTTTACTATCTTGTCCGGGCTCAACCTGGGCACGAACTCAGCTGAAAAACTGCTAGCAATAACCGCAAAAGAAAGAATTGAAAAGCTATCGCCATTGAGAGAACAGCGGATGTCCTCATAATCCGTGAGACTCCGCTTCATCTCTGATGCACTCATGCAAGTGGCTGTATGACCCGGGCCAAATCCCAGCAAAAGTTCCCGTTCACTGGAGTCCAGTACTCTAGGTAGGCGCCCAGGTGAAGAAAGAAGAAAACATTCTCTGTATTGATAAGGCGGGTATCTGAATTCATGCTGTTGCCATCTGTTTCGAGTAGCTTCGTCTGTTCGAGATAATCCAGCAGGCTGTGGTGGTGGTCGTCGTCGTCGTATAGATTTCATGAAAGTCGGGAAACAAGTCCCTGGAGGTGCTGTCCAAGACCAACCGGGTCGAATCCACTGAGAATTGGCAACTGTGTCACCTTCCATGTATGCTCGTACGTACTCCTTTTCCTTGACGAGGCGTATCCCCTGCATTTCATACAATGGTTCAGAAGTCCAAGCAAACCTAGGTCGACTGAAGGGCAAAATGTCACTCGGGTCAAGTTTGATTGGGCAGACCTCCAGCTCATCTGAGATGGCCCTTCTAGCTGATTCGTCCATAGAAGCTACATTTTCCACGCAAAATTTGACTTTGCAAAATGGAGAAAAAACTTCTTGGATCCACAGAAGGATTTCAAGCATCTTCCAAAAGAGCCGTGATCCCTCGCCGTCCAGGTTTTGCCTATATGCACGCACGGAAGAGAGATGAATACAAGGAAAACCTGCGTAGAAATGAAGTTCTTGTACATGAGGATACATCTCTGCCCACCTTTGTACTTCAGCCTTGTCAATAAGCTCCACGTCATGCAATTCAAGTACGTTCGGCCACGTACTACGTGTGACTCTATTCGCATACTTGTCGATTTCGACTGAGATCCGTCCCACTGGATGGATACCAAGCACGTCATAAAGACGGAATGCCCCGCCAATACCATTAAAAAGGGAAACAATTAAGAAAGGACATTCGATGGGGAGCAGCCTCCTGTCACTCAAGCTGCCGACCAAACTGTTCCCAGACCATGTCAGAGACGTAGCCACTGCACAGGCTCCCCCAGACTCAGATGCATCTGAGCAAGTCACTTCTCCGTCATAATGTGAGGTCAGGTCAGACTGGATAAGGGGACCCAAAAAGATAAGTTGGAGCAACTCTTTTCGTAAGATATTAATGTCCACAAAAGAGGGCCAGGGCTTCTCAATGACTTGCCACGCTCGCGATAAAACCCCCATCGCCGCTCGGCGAAATTGAAGGATAAAAATCCACCTGCCCAAAACCATTTGTGCCTCGCGCTTACTCCATCTTCGGCATAGTATATGGTGTAGAGTAACAAAAATCGTCTTAAGAAGTCGATGTGGCGAGGCTCCCAAAAGCCCTCTGGCCCCATCAAAGCGAACCCCCAACTCTGTTGCTTCTCTGCTGCCCAAAACTTGCTTATCTTCAGCTGTGAGAACCCCAGAGGTGCTCCAAGCCCTCATCGCAGCATCCTGCAGTTGAATACTTATCCCAGGCTCCCCTCCACGATCAACTTCCCCCGACATGAAATTGTCCAAGTACACTTGCCACCAAGCACGTTGGGGACTGTCAGCACTCGCTACCTGGGCAAACCACGGGGGAATCTTTCCCCCTTTCTTCAGCTCTAACTCGGGGGGGAGCCCCTTTGCCAAAAGGATCTCTCTGGAAATTGCTTGCATTATACCGACGCTGCTTGACCATCCCATCGGTAACACTCGACATGTAGGCCTATACCAAACATCATCTTCAAGTGAACTCAGACCCAGCTTGCAACCCTGAATCTTAAAATTAAAACATAAATAGGGTTGCCAGCACGGGGGAATGGAAAAAAGATAGAATGCAGATGCCATATCTCCCTGTGAAAGAAATATCTCATCACCCTGGGAAATACAAAGTGGAAGCCATTGTGTAGCATTTGGAAGAAGATGAATATCGCCTTGAAGCACCCTGAATAAAGCGTTAACAGGAACCAGGTTCATTATAACCCGCAAGACCGGTTTTCCACAAGGGGTGTATCTCCCTGGCTTAACAACACCGAAAAGCCCGGAGAGATAAGCACCCCTAGAATCGCAAAATGCTTGGTCAGCGGGAATCCAGTCAACAATCCCCCTCTCATAAAGCAATGAAAAAATTTCCACTTCACCTCCTTTTTCAACATGAACCTTTGCAGTTACAGGGGCGGTTCCTCTGTCGCATTCAGGCAACAAACTTTCTTCAGGGTGTTCCATGAGAAATCGTGTGCGACCCTTAAGAAAAGGCGTTACTGGTATAGCTCCACCGTGGCCCACAGGGGGCAATCCTTTGATGATCTGTGCAGCTGATAATGGATGAGGTGGTTGAATTTCTTCCCCTGTATAAGAAAGCCGTTTCTCTCTAAGGTCTTTGACAGCATCAAAAAAGTTGAAATCAGGAACAGAATCCCCATGCAAAAACCTACAAACCTTATCTTCCAGACCCGCCAAAACAGCTCTATGGATTTTGGTCGGCACTCTAGTCTTTCCCACATTGGGGAGGCCGTACAAAGCATTGATAGCTTCGCATGCAACCGCTGTCCAGCACTGAACTGATAGCCCGGAGCGCTCGCTGCACTTTAAACCAGCAGCGTCCCAGTCCAGACCACTTGGGATCATAACTGGCAGGGGGAACAGGCCACCCTTCTCGCGAACGGTGGCCCGTGTGGGTCGAGCACGGGAATTTCCCAGCGTGACCAAATTTTGGCTATACCCCCATGCCAGTTTCATGCCCAATTCAGCCAAGCAGCGGCTCGTGGTCAGCGCCCCCAAAAGTTCCATGTAAGAACGGGGCGCACGTCCAAGGCCTGCGTCGTCCACAGCAGAAAAACAGGCTTCACCGCCAGCTGTAGACTCCGAATTCAAAAAAGACTGGCCCTCAAAAGGCACAAAAGCGGGGGCCAATGAGGTTGAAGCAGGGGTCACCACTCCTGTCGATGAAGTCAATATATTGCCATCACCCCCCTGCGCGGGACGGCCCAGCGCACCGGGGAGCAGGTTCTCCACCTGATCCTCAACGGGTACAAAGGCGGAGGTCAGGATGGTTGATGCAGGTGTTGCCAAACCTGCCGGTGATGTCGACCTAACACCTCCTAACCCCAGCGGGAGTCGGCTCGCCGCACGGAGAAAGAGGGTCAGGTCTCTCCTTCGCCCTTCTTTGGTTTGTCTCCTGGCTTGTCCTTGCCTTCGGTGCCCCAAAAGCCCCAGTTCCCTTTGGGTCCTTTGCCTTTTCCTTTGCCCTTCTTCGACTTCCCCTTTGAGTCTTTTCCTTTTCCTTTGGGCCGTTGATCGTAGCTCCAATCGTAGGAGCCCCAGGTCTGTGTCCTTGGCCATGATCCTTTTCCTCCGGCCTTTTCGACCAAACGCGCATGCTTTTGCGCGGAGAGCAGGACGTGAGGTGGCGCGACATTGTCCTGCTCGTCGTTGTGCACCTCCAGGTGTCGTGCTGTCTGCCACCCCTGTTTTGTCGATGCGTCGATGGCCATCATGCGACCTGCCAGGACGTCTGCCAGTTCCCCCAGACGCCCGTCGCGGAGCAAATCGAGAGCTCGAGCCAGAACTGCCAGCTCCCGGCAATCTCTCCCGCGGGCATCCAGGTTGGGCTTCAGGACCAGCTGAAAATAAGTCAGCAGTTTCGGCCTTTGGCCTGGCTGTCCCGCTGTCAGGTGATCCTCGTCCATTATGCCATCGGCCGACAGCCGCTCTACGGCGCTGTCCTCCAGCATCCTGAAAACCGACCCCGGCTCCTTCAATGACTTCCTTTTCAAAGGGGCCATGAGGCTCTCGTCGCTCGTCGAAGACCTGCTGCTCGAACGGCTCCTGCTGCCCGAATTCGAAGACCTCTGATGCCGCTTCTTTTTTCTCTTCTTGGATCTCGACCTCGATTTGCTCCTCCTTTTCTTTTCTTTGTTGGCTGTTGTCGAGGTCCTTGATGATGCTGCTTTCAGCAGAACCGCTGCCATGTCTTTGGACTTCCTTTTCTTCCTCCTCCTCTTGCTGCTGTCTTTGTCTGACCCATCGCTGATCACCTCCGCCTCTTCCTTGACCTGACTTTGAACTGCCAGCGCCGGTGAGCTTGAGACAGGGGCAAGGCCACCACGTCCATCCCGGGGGCTCGGCAGGGCACCGCCCGGTCGCCTTGTATTGGGAGGCGCCGCATCGGCGGCGAAGGTAACTCTCCCCGGCCGCGGGCTTCTTAAGGCTCCCAACCGCTTCTCCACCAGCGACACCCCATGACCGAGACCGTCGCGCGGTGGTGAAAGACGGCGGCGTCCTTCCTTTGCGGCGGCCTCCAACTCCATCCTCTTTCCCTCGGCGATAGCCTTCTTGGCTTGATGTGTAAGCCAGGCCGCATCGTAGTCCCCTGGTGGGTACCATTTGAATTGTTTCAGGTGCATCGCATCGGTGTCGATGTCTGGGCAAACTCCCGAAGCAAGGTTGCAAATATGTATCTCCCGGCGAAAATTCTTGAAATACCTCTCGGCCTCCTTCTTTTCGTCGCGATCGCTCGAACCCATAACCTTGACCTTCAGCCACATTCCTGTTTCCAGCGAGTTTGACTCGAACACCAACACAGCGACCACCGGCGGGACGGCCGCACCAGAAGTTGGGCTCGAAAACTCTATCACGGAACCAGGGGGCACGTGACGGCTCTGCCAAAAAGCGGCCTCCTCCACGTTGTACTCCACGGGTGCCGTAGGCGCGGGTCTTTCTCGAAGACTCGCCATGATTTCCTCTGGAGAGGCTGGTGCACCAAACATCTCTCCTTCTCTCCCAGGGGGAGACTCCTCTACTTCTTCTGGGGATCCAACGCCTGGCGGCATTGTTACCGCAAGGCCACAAGGCCAGCGGTCTTCCCTCAGGCTCGTCGCTCGAACCCGTGCCTGGCGCTCTGAGCAAGCTCCAACTGGTCACGGGGAAGCCGACGATGGCTCTTCTTGAAGGGATTATCACGTTCCCTCCAATGTTTCTGATGCTTTGTACCTCCTCTCTTCTTATTTTTCTTCCTCTTTCCTTGGGAGTGGTGATGCGTTGGCTCCCTCGGTGGATACGGTGGCTCAGGCGGTTTCTCTGAACGTCTTCGCTCTGTACGAGCCTCTTCCTCCCTCTTGACCACAGGCTCTTCTTCCCTGGGCTCTTCCTCCTCGCCGCTCTCCTCGCTGTAACTGCCTTCTGAAGGTTCGCGGTGTTCAGGCTCTCTTTCACGACCTCGATGCCTATCTCCTTCCTTGTCCTCTCTGGGCGAAGATGTTCTGAATGTAGTTGCAGAACGTTGAATAGGAGGGCGTTCGTCTCTGCGTGGGCTTCTTGAGCGCTGTGGTTTCTCAACCTTAGCCTTTGGTGTCAGCAAGAGCTCCTGGCGCTCAGCGACAGGCCCAGGTAGATTAGCATCAAGGTTTGCCAAAGCCTTGATGAATCGAGCACTGGATAGCGCGGATTCTTCAGCGACTGCACGGATGCCTGCGTGCACCCAGCGTCGCTTGAACAAGCCCTGAGCCACCTCTAAGGATGAACAGGCAAGGCACCAGCTATCCCCCTCGGAAGGTTTCCCCGCTCGACACTTATTGCACGGTGCGGGGGGCATAACCAACTGAAGAAGCTTTAAGCCCAAATATCACAAATCAAAAGTTTTTTCGTCCTAAATGTCGAAACGACAGAATTTGTCTATTTGCCTATCGATATGGGTTTGTCCGAAAATAGAACCCACCAAAATCTTGTGGCTGATAATCGCCTCATGACAAGCGCCATTCTTCTGCAAACCCATCATATTTCGACATGGGATTGGCCCTCTGCTGGCGTTGAGGTTGACCATGCTCGAGACCTGCGAATGCTGGGGTGGGACTGCCAGATCTTGTAGCTGTATGTAGCTGTTGATTCAGTTTGGAAGGGAATAAGGGTGGATTCGGGTGAGTGTGTCAGAAAAATGCCGGGGGCTCATCTCCCTAGTATTGAATACCTCAAAATATGGGTCGCCAAAGTGAATAAATCAAAAGACAAAACCAGGTTTCGAAGGCATAGTTTACATTAGCGGGAAGGGATCAATCATGTTCTGAGGCCAGAATGGGACAGATTGGGATTTCAGCCAACAATATGATTTGGTTTTGTCCAAAAAAACACTTACCCCCAATCAAGAGCAATATTAATTGGGAATGCAATGAGAAAAACATAGAAAAACCATCAGTATTGGGTGTGTCTTATTTTTAGGCAAACCCATCTCATACGTGCTGGTGTATGTTGAATACGGCAATACCAGCCAGTAACGTCGATAACAGCCTAAAAACTAGGGTTGAATAGAAATTAACGAATCTTAGTTTTCCTGGTGCAAACAGCAGGTCATCAGAGTTTAGATCCATCCATAATCATTTAATGATCTCGGCAGTGGGCGGGTCGCGGGTGATTTTTTTGGGTTTCGGCTTTCACTTCGGGGAACTTCACGACACGGCTCAACGGCCAATCCTCCGGCTCAGGCCCCTTTTCCTTTCACTCTCAGTCCAACTGAGCATTGGGTGCGGCGACCCAGAATCTTCCGTTCCAGCATGGCCGAATGGGTCTGGGTCACATGGATGATTTACCTTCAATGTATGGCCAAACAATCAATGCGGAAAATGGCAATCATGAACCACTCGATTTGCGATAACCAATTTTGGGGGACAATTCCCTATGATTAGGCCACAATCAGTTCTTGCAACAAAAACTGGCACACTTAGAGTCTTGGTATTGGTACTATTGGAATATATCATATCCAAATATCAAAGAATAAAGTCCATGTCTAGGAAATACAAAGCAGTCCGACAGCCAATAGTTGAAGATCTTGTTCGAAAGCCCAATCCACCTGAAGAAATGGACAATAACAAATTCCGCTGCAAAAGCTACCGGAACATCAGGTCCCAGAAATCCGATTTCACTTCGCATCGTCGGGGCTCCGAAAAAGCAGGCGGGCATTGGTGAAACAGTCGGCCATGGGTGACTGTTCCTATGGGACCGTCTGAACTGAATGGGGTATACAGATTCATCAGGCGCAAAAGTGTGACATCATACTTGGCATTTGCGCAGCAAGAGTGTCAGGATGGAGCCCCCCAGAGCGGAAGCAAATGCTCTGGGATGCGCAGGACTGCGATATTTTTCTGCTGCACCTCTGACACCAACAAAAGTGAAACATATTTGGGTTTGGTTGATTTTGGTGATGGTTCTTTTGGTATATTGTGGCCTGGCTTTTCCCCTCTTCAGTTTGTTTCTGTTTTTTTGACGATTAGTATTGTGCTATTTGACTTGCGCTAAGAGAACTGGACAGTCGCACCAAGTTCCATTTCATTGTTCGGGATGTTCGGGCATGTCCAGATATTGCCCAGATATTGTTTAGATAATATCCTTACATCTCTTGGTGTCCAGGAGCGCTATTTATGGTGTCGGGTCTGGGATGGCGAGTTGGGTTTCAAGCAGCTCGCAGGTGAAGGCAGGGACAATACAATCTGGACGGTGTCTCATTATATGCCTATGTAAAAATGTAAGTATTGTCATATGTCACTTTACATATCAAATATCTATGATTTTTTGATCAATGTATATGCATGTGATTGCATGTGTATTGATCAATACGCTTTGTGAACCAGCGGATGCAATTGATTTGGCTGTCACAGTCTGTCTAGTTTTTGCCAAACACGCTGGATGTTATCTCAACCTCACGTAGCTGTGCTTTTATCTCATCTAGTCTGGTTTTGCATTATCTGCCTATCCTGGTATCCGTCCTGTCCGCAGATAACTTTTGTGACACCCTGAGTTGTTCAAAGGATTGTTGACAACCGGTTGCCCTCTAAATGGCCAAATCAAATGGACATTTGTGAGCATTCATGAATATTCTTCATCCGCAACTCTAAACACTACTGTATGGCTCATATGGCTATCCTCGGCCCCAGGACGAATCGATCTCCCCAAGCTCCTGGAGAATGGAAGTGCTGGCCTCAGATCTGGTGGCGAACCGAAAACACCCGCATTTCGGTGCTGACATGCGGGTTCACTTGATGTTGAATGTAGGTTGAATATATGTTGCATGTAGGTTGAATGTAGGTTGAATATGGATTAAAAGTAGGTTAAATGTAATGTAAGTTGAATGTAATGTTTGAATGTAGGTGTTTTTTTTCGGGGGAAATAAACAACAGCTATGAAGCACCACTGTGCAGCTTCTGCAAAGCAGTCCTACCGGAAGCAGATCCTTTTTGGGCGTACAAATCCGACGACCCCCACGTTGACCTGACCTACACAAGAAACACAGCTACGAAATACAGTGAGAAGTTGCTGATTCTCTTTAGAAATGAGATGAGTGACAAAATTGGAATGGCTCTGTTGCTTGGCTGATGGCTGCTCAATCAGTAGTCACATGAACACATGCTTTTCCAGAACATTACACAACTTTAATGAACCCAAGAAACCACACTCCTGACATCAAGACAAATTCTTGGGGCGGTCCTCCGCATTTCTGGATCTTCTTGGCGTGAAATCCCACATGTTCTGGTGTTTATGGGTATGTATTGGTGATTTGAAATTTATTAATGATGATTAATGATAAACATAGGTGCCCCTGGGCATACCTACAATGCCCATAAATATCAATACTGCAGATACATCCACCAAAGTCCTCGCTGAGTATCCCCATAGATCATATAGATCATAATGTTGTTTGAAAACTGTAATTTTGTGCAATGCAATGCAGTGCAGTGCAGTGCAATGCAATGTATGTATATATTTCATGTTTGTATGTATGCACGTACCTACGTATGTAATTCAATGCAATGGACTGTAATGTAATGTGATGTGATGTGATAAATTGTAGTGTAGTGTAGTGGAGTGTCGTGTAGTGTAGTGTAGTGAGGTGTAGTGTAGTGTAGTGAGGTGTAGCGTAGGGTAGCGTAGTGTACTACCATGCAATGCAATGCAATGCCATGCAATGCAATGCAATGCAATGCAACGCAACGCAACGCAACGCAATGCAATGCAATGCAATGCATGCGATATTTATTTATTTATTTATATTTATATATCATTATATATACGTATATATATATATATATAGATCTATCTATTTATGTATTTATTCATTTATTTATTCATTAAGTAATTTATTGTTATATGTTTACATATAATTCTGCATTTTTATTTCTATTTTTAGTTATATAAATATCTGTATTTATATTTGGAATCATTGTTTCATTTATATAGAGTATTGAGTGCATAGAAACCCCAGTAAAATAAAAAAAGCTTCCGATTCTATCACTGAAAAGTGTTCCCTTCGTATCCTTCCCTAGACCTGTAGCCCAGATATCTACCACCCCCCAGCCATCAATATCCATCAATATCCATTAACCTCCTTATGAAAAAATGAAAAAATCCCACAACTCGTGAGGCGATGGAATCTCAACCCCAGAGGCCGTGGAGGTGGAACTCTTTGCCGCAGAGGCGGGCGAAACACGGTGGATCAAATCAACCTCCACAACGCCCAGAAAATTCTGGACGTTTTGAACCAAAAATCGGTAATGAATTCAATGAATTCAATGAATGCGGAAAACCTATTTTCGAACGGATTTTTTTTGGAGGATTGGGAGAAATGGGGAAGATTCAACAAAACAACATGGACAACAAAAATAATGTTACCGTGAAATTGATGCAGTGAGAAAAGAATCTGGTTTTTAGGAGGCTAAATCATTAAGAATGAGAAGAACAAAGAAGAAGCACTGGGACATTTCACATTGGGCATCATGGAGATTGAACCAACAAGAAATGGGTATGGGTCAAACTTGTAAGACCCACGCAGCTACAGATGGGTTTAGGATCATAAACAATCCCATTATTTGGTCCACAATTTCAACATGATTTCAACTTGATTAATGGTGATGGTTGATGCTACTTTTGTTTAAGGATCAAATGTCGAATCATGGCAATATGGGCAAACATACTGTTGCAAGATTATCATCCACGATGTGCATTGCGTGGAGATAAAGCTAAGGATAGAGTCGTTTGTTTCCATGTTTTGGCCTCAAAAATCGCTTTGGGCAAAAGCATATTCCCCATATATTCCCCATGTATTCCCCATGTATTCCCCTGTTGAACCGCTCCATCTGCCATGCCAGGACGATGGAGCTGATTCGGATTCTGAGGCTGGATCCATGGAACCGATAGTGACCCATAGTGATCACGAATCAGATTCATTCCCCCAACATGAAATGTCGAAGGACCTGGAATTGGAAGTTCAATCAGCTACAAAGGAAACAGATGGCCACAGGACTTGCCACAAGACTTGCCACAAGGCTCAGTAAATGTGCAATTTCGGACAGTGTTGAACATCACCCTCACGTAGGTTTGTTTGAAACTAGGGTAACCCAAAATCCAATGGCTTATCATGTCCCATTCAATTTCATTTTTTTTGCTGGTACTAGTATGCAGCATGCAGGTGTGCCTTGTTTGGATTTGACAATATCTCTCAATGTGGTTGGCCAGGCATCTCCCAGATCTGCGTCTGGAATACTCAGCGATTGGGGGGAGATTTCAGCGGCGCATCGTGTGTGACGCATTAGGGACGGGTAAAATTCGGGCAGCCAGTGGGGCCGATCCGGCCCTGAAATGTTGACCCATGGGCCAATGGGGGAGAAACCAAAGCATAGGGAAGAGGACCATAATCGAGGTTGGTGCATGTTAGTAGTATTGCTGCGGGATCCTACTTCGGCATCCCAGCGACCAGGGGGGATCACCCGCCATAGTCATCCAATGTCCCGAGGAGCACTGCAGCCACCTTTTCAAAGCTGCAGGACAACAATGACATTGGCTTTAGCAGTTCAAAAGGAATTGATATCTAGAATCTGGGTATTGTTTTCTGAACGGATCTAGATTTTAATAGTGGATGATGGATCTTCCACAGCTGAATGCGCCTGGAATTGCAGGATTCCACTGATCCATCCCGTGGCGCTTTCATCGGCACGGCCAATTTAAAGGTTTGGGGGGGCCAGGGATGCTGGCTTGCCATGTGCACATGGTCAGGAATTATTGAGGTTTTTAAAGTCTGAGATCCTAATTTCATATTTCGATGTGGTCAGATTTGTCCACATTTCATCACCTTTCCACCTACTTGCATCTACTTGCAATGGTCTCCGAGTTGGATCAAAGCAGGCATGCTAATTTAAGCGTTGTGAGACAGGCTGTGTGTTGTCGGTGGCTTCAGCGCAGATTGAATTCCATTGACTTGTAAACATGACTTGACTGTGTCTGAAAATCAGTTACCCGAAAATCCAATGATTTATTTTATTATGATTTATTATTATTGTCCGCATCATTTTTTTAATGGGAAAATTATGGAAAATTGGGGTATCGGGTATCACCGCATACCACCGATTTGTAGACATATCTACATCATGCCCGTCCCTGAGCAGCGGCCAGGTAACCATCATCGATATGACGGGGATGCTGAAGACGCAAACCAAGAAGCCGATTTCACAGTGAAGCCCTTAGCACGTTGTCAGGCCATGCGCTCAGCGCTTAGGGTTTATCTAGGAAGGTTAGGTTTGCAGATGTTTGCAGCATTGCCTTCAGAGTCAACATACATGCGGCGTAAAATGAATGATATAATATTTTTAAACTTTAGGTATCATGCTTTCTTTTCAAAATTCAGGCCGCCTCGAAAAATGCCCTGATTCAAATAATAATGGTTTAGAAGGTTTTTGCGAGCAACAGCGCAGTTGTGTCTGGCCTGAAAGAAGCCGAAGGTTTTCTGCCTTGAAAATGCGCGAATTGTGCGATGCCTTCGCACTTACCTTTATTTTATGTTTATGTATTTGATTTTTTTCGTTCTAGTCTGTTTCTAAGGTGATGCAGGTGCCATGAGCATTTTTTGCCAGCTAACTCGACCAAAATTGCCCATACCCATCACTGGCGTTAGCTAGCCACGCTTTCCCAGGTCCACCTGGGGTTCCAGCGGCTCTGACTGACAGATGAATAAAAAGGTCCATGTTGAATCATTCTTGTGTGCACATCCGAACTGTTTAATGGTTATTAATCCATATATGTATATATATATATATGTATATACTAGTAGTACCGCACAAGGTGGTGGCGGAAGTTTCAAAAATAGGAAACCTACTGTATAGGAGAGGCTGGTTACTTGCTGTGAATCACAGATGGCAGAGCAAACCCACTGATGGACCGAAATGTGGTTTGAGTTGTGCTTTTTGGAGTGGTTGCAGCGGTCACCTCACCCACAACTGCTGGATCTAGTGTGGTGTAGTAGCTGTAGTTGATGTTCTTGTAGTTGTAGTTGTAGTATAGTGGTAGCCTAATGTGGTGAAGTGTAGTCTAGTGGAGCTGCAGTTGTAGTTGTAGTTGGCTGTAGTTATTGCTGTTGTAGCTGTGGTCGTAATTGTAATTATTGTAGTTGTTGCAGCTTGTTGTTGTTGTTGTTGTTGTTACAAGCTATAGTTTGTTGTTGTTGTTGTTGTTGCTGTTGTTGTTACATGTTTTTGTTACATGTTAATTTTAATATGCTTAAAACCAACAAGATGCCTAAAATCAAGGATTATTTAGTTAGTTAATTATATATATATATTTGGGAATTTATTTATTTATAAATTGGACTATTATATAATTTATTTTTATTTTTTTTAATATATTATTAAAACCCCTGTAATAATGCATATAATATAAATCAGGATTCTGGGGGTTGGGTCTTAATTTTGGAGGGTTTCTGGGTGTTAAAACTGGTTTTTGAATAGTGCAGGATACATATCAAAACGGTGTTGGCTCAGCACTATTCGTTAATGGTGTTTTATCCAATTCTGCTCTG
>Ga0126342_10013252_pt1 | contig 14630 bp, 14 predicted proteins | sample Cyp1metagenome_FD_92528 | JGI IMG/M metagenome (GOLD analysis project Ga0126342, IMG submission 92528) | Coral microbial communities from Lord Howe Island, Old Settlement Bay, Australia - Cyphastrea 1 metagenome | ecosystem: Host-associated > Invertebrates > Cnidaria > Coral ... | reverse complement strand
GGGGGGGTGGGGGGGGTTAGGAGTGGGGGGGGGATACCACCGGGGGAGGGGTGTGGGGGTCCGGGGACCAGGCTCATATATATATATATGCATATGCATATGTAAAAATATCTATGTGTGCATACGTATATATATATATTGGGTCAGTATGTAGTGTAACTTTGGCTGTATATATCATTGAAAACCACAAAAAAAAAACATTCGGGATTGACGTTGTTATTATCCAAAATAAGATGTCTGGAAACAACTATATATACATATGTTATCATAAAACAACAAACACAATATCTACATATATAAATATAAAAATGCGAATGTGTGCATATATGTAAATCTATGTGGATGTGTAAGTATGTAAGTATGTAAGTATGTATGTATCTCTAGATATCCGGTGTTGCCATCAATATACTATGATATAATGATTAACTGAACATAATTTGCATTCTGGGTGTGTTTAATGAGCTTGGGGTATTTACATGTATTTATAGCCTGAAAACGTCACATTTTGGACCAAGTCGCGGCTCCGCAACCCAATCTGGTCCAACCCTTTACAAATACCAATTCACTTCACCAGTGGAGCCAGCAAATATGGATGGATAATAGGATATTCATAGATATGTCAATCATATATCCACTAGGATTTGTGAAAGACTTGGGATAAGAACCATCAATTTGTGAATCTCTATGAAAAAAACCAAAACTATGAGTCTATGAGTCTATCAGCCACCCTAAGTCTATGGCTAAATGGAAGTTTCCTAGATCATGGGAATCATCAAGATTAGACTTTTTTGCGTATTGAAACCCATGGTTATGCGGATGCCCCATTTTCAGAACTCACCACATAATTATTCACAATATCTGATGGCGATATGGTTCATGGCTCAAATTTGATGGACTAACATCTCCTCTCGACAAATCGTAATGGTTTCAAAATCATACATGTTGGCCATGTTGGCGGGTTTTTGGGATAATTCCCAAACATAACCCCGGCAGGCTACAATTCACCAAGATCGATCCTATTCCTAGCTCATGGAAAATTCAACCTTTTTTTAAACCTTCTATTCATATGTAATGTCAACCCCGGATTAATAAACCATGGTTTATTAATTGGGGGGGTACGCCTCCAATAGTCATAATATGATACTTAAATGGTACCCTCCCAATTAAACAGCGTAGGGGTCTATTCATCCAGGGTTGACATTACCCTTCAACATGAGTTCCTCTGAGCATGGTGTACCCAAAAGAATCCACTGGTTGCAAAATGGTTTTGCAATCCAAATTTGCCAAAGCTGGGGGCATACATTATTTTCAGAGGCAACCACATTTCATATCACTGATTCATCCCGTCATATCCATTTATATACCCATAAAATATCTCCATAAGATGGTTAGTTTACATCCCTGTGTTGGATGGTAATGACTTATGACCAAAGAAAAATCACACCGTAAACTCACCATTTGAAAACAATTTTCCGAACGGGACACCATGGGGGTATTCCATTAAATCATTTTGAATCCCATTAAATATTTCATATAGATTCACCATGAAATCACCCTTCAATCCCTAATTTGCTAGTTTGCTAGAGAGTAACCATATCCAGCTTGCCCTATTGAAATGACCATATGATTTTCCCACTGCGGGCCTCGATTCGCGCAGTACTGTGGGCTGCTGCGCGGGTCCCCTATGGTCCCCTTCACCCGAGCGAAAATGGCGAATGGCCAAGGCAGGGCAGCAATCCAAGATGATTGTTGTAATGTCAACCCCGGATTAATAAACCCCTAGGCTGTTTAATTGGGGGGGTACCATTTAAGTATTGTATTATGTCTATTGGAGGAGTACCCCCCTAATTAATAAACCATGGTATATTAATCCGGGGTTGACATAAAGCATCAAACTGGTTTGAAGATTAAATGAACTTGATGATTGAACTGAACACGGATTGAACTTATTGATATCTGGATGATTTGTGATGATTTAGTTAACAAATGATGAATAAAGCTGTAGACATGCGGCGTCGAAGAATCTATGTAATTCACATTCGGAAATTCACCAATGAATAATGGACAAGGGATTGTCCAAAAATGGACACACATATTTGGAGACTTCATGGGTTCCATCCTCAGCCGGTCCAGGCGGCAAGAAACACCCTGCGTCGGGCATCTTTTTACCCCATGAACATCCATGAGCCAATCATTAAGAATTTTGTTCATGTGATTTAATGGCTTTACCAGAAAGTTTTTCTCAGTACTGTGGATGAAGTGGATCAAGTTGGAGGTTTCCGCTCCAGTTTCTGTGCCCGCAAACAAGTAAGTCATCACGAGTCCGAATCCTCGAATTGGGGCAGGATCGATTGTCCACGGCCCTAAGGCTGGTAGTTTCAACCTCTCTTACTAAGCTGATAAACAATCCACTATCTGGATCTATCTGGTATTATCTGGTATTTAAACCCCACATTGAAACATGTTGAAACCTTAACCTTCTATGAGTTCATTCCCAACTTGTCGTTGAAGTGAAACCCCCTTGGTGAAACCACCATTTTCAGCTGCGCAGTTTCATCATGCAAGGACTGTTTCATGGAAATTCCCAGGTCATGGTTCATGGTGATCTCCAATGTATAAAGGGTGGGTGCATACAGGTTAAGATAGGTTAATAACCCTTAACTAATCATCAACCAACCATCATGTATCAATAATGTCCCAAGTTTTTGATGATTGAACCCCTAAAAATCACGTAGAATCCGCAGTGAACTACTCAACTATTGTTTTTGAAACTGCTCATGTTACGTTACAAGTTTGCCTGGTACCTGCACAGGTGCTCCCACCACCGCTCCCTGGCCGCCAGGCGTGCCCACCACCATTGCTCCCGGATGCGTGGGGGCAGGGCGCATGGCGCGCTGCTCATTCAGAATCACAAACTTGCGGAAACCCGTGCACGCACTGACGCAAACCTGCGCTTGTTTGGTGTTGCTCCAATATGGAATCGCGAAAATTGTTGGTTTGTGACCCGGTGAGTATGACAATAGGATGTTCATCCCATCCACATTTGGTATGATAGGTTTTGATTCATCCCTAAATAATGAGCCGCCTTCAAAACCTGCAATGTCATTCCATGAAACTGGTTGGTTGGGAACGGGCTTCCCATGTTTTTTTTTTGCTTCCCATTCCGGGCCTCTTCATAATCCCTAGAAAACCAGATGGTAAAACCCGCACAACATGGCGACCTTTGGGTTGCCGATGGTTGTCACCAGAGTCTTTTGGGGACCCAATACTCCAACAATATGATTCAATATGACCCAACTCATTTTTTGTTCAATAGGTTTAAAAAGAACATTCTACGGAGGTTTTCCTCATCATTCGTTTTCGTTCAGTGGAACTGATAAGAACATTGTGGTAATCATTCGTTTCGTGGTTGCTTCTACGGATAGCTAAGTGCCACTGACTTCCAGAATAAACAAAATGCTAAATGGGTGTCTGAAAATAGGGTCCCTCAAATTTATATAATGGTTTGAACATTGCTATAATTTGGGCTATACCCAATTTTCAGATAAACCTATCACTTTGTTGGTTACCGCTCCTATAAATATTACATAAACCAACAAAACATACCAAACTGGCTGCCAAATCATCACCCAGAGGCTAGGATGGCCCATCCAATGACCACCAGCCGCAAGCCCCGCAAGCTATCGAGTGTTAAGCCCTCAAAGATATTCAGCAGAAGGGTGGTTGCCAGGTCTCCGGCTACGGCAATGTGGAAGGGATAGTCCAAGAGTGCCACATTTTGACCTCAAAAACTGGTGATTTTCTGAGAAAATGGGCGACTAACCGAACCATTGAAAGACGGTGGGGGCTAACCATGGCCATGGCCATACGATTTATCTCACCTCGAAGTATGGTGATATACTCCTCAGTACCAACTTGAAGTTATAGTTCAATTGTCATGAATACTATGTAGTAAATACACCCTATCTCAAAGGCAAGAAATAATTGAAATAATTCACATTGTGATATACTAACGGAACTGACCATTTTCTGCCTATAAATATAGAGGTATTATATATTTTATCAAAACATGTAGTATTATCTGGCTCAAACAATGAGGTCATTTTGGGATGATTGCCTTTTCAACCAGAATGCGTTCATCTACGTCACAGTAAGGTCAGTGAGGTCGTGATAATTCACTCAAATGAGTTGATGTGGTATGTTTTACAACCATGTACCCTTTGGAAATGGTCCGTTAAAAATGATAAATTACTTGCAAAACATTAGGTTTTATGTTGCGTTCCAAAGCCATGTTGATTTACCAACGGGCAAAAACAACGCAGCATTTATTGATTACACGCTGGCAAGCAAAAAAAAAAGCTAACCTCAAATATCAATCACCCATCATCAACAAAATGAAAAACAAATTCGGGACACCACCGGCAACTGTTGAACTCACATAATTTCCAATTTGTAGAAGTGTATGGTCAAAAGTGAACATGGTTGGTTAGCATTGCCGTTAATAACATGCAGAAACGCAAAATTATTCCCAGATGACGCTTGAGAGATCCAAAAATTATGTTCAATTATATCGATTTGTATCATCATGGTTGATCATTTGTTTCCCCTATTTTCTTTATACATGTCTAAAAACACGGCATCAATTTCCATAACATTCTATCAAGTTCAATATCCATACTCCAATGGTACATGCCCGAGAAGCTTGCTTTACCACTTATTTGAGGCTCCGGTTTTGGGGCCTTGGGCCCACCTAGGCTTTGAGAAAAGCGCCCCTAATGCCTTAGTAGAAAACCAACCAAGACATGAGGTATGAATCGCAATGGCTTGGACTACTAAGCATATATCGCAAAAAACTATTAAAGCACGAGTTGCGAATCACAATGGCATGGACGCAAAACGACTAAGGGCTCATGAAAAACTGCTGAAGCGCGAGCGGCAAATCACAAACAATGGCTCGGGCGCAAAACTACTAATTAAGAATGCCCCTCAAAATTGAAGAAAAGAAGGACATACTATTCCTTTTATTCTTTGGAGCATTTTCTTAGTAGTTTTGTGGCTGAGCCAATACGAATTGCGAAATTATCTTTAGTAGCTCTTGAACGCATTCTTAGTAGCTTTCCGGCCAAGCCAATACGAAAGGCGACACCGTGCTTAGTAGCTTGTGTGCACATTCTTAGTAATTTTGCGGCCAAACCAATACGAAAAGCTAATTTAACCCTGCTTCCGCGTGATGTATGTGGATATGCGCATGCAAACATGGCCCCGCTCCCCAGGAGTCAACGTTGCCACTCACAAAAGCCAGTCTTGCTGCCTTTCTTGGTGCCTTGTAGCTGCTTTGCAGAGTGCGGGAATATGTCAACTTTGATGTCTGGGGGTGCCGGGGGTTGCGCCCAGGGTCCTGTACACTGCTGCGGGCTGTACACATGTCTTTGCATTGCTTGTGACAGTCAAAGTTCAACCCCGCATGCTTGCTGCAGAACAGCACGGAAATCCCTGCACCTTTTGAAACGTTGTTCCTTTGGCTTGCGCTGCGACGCGGGCCCATTTTTGGGGCTTTGGGCCTGCGTGCTTTTTGCCTTCCTTCACTGCGTACCCTGCATGTGAAACCAGCATCCTGGCGAAACATGAATGAAAGATGCAACCTGTCGCAGCTCAATGCGCTCTTTACAGAAGGCAAAACGCATATACCATGGGCCCAAAATTTGGGCCACGAATTTGGAAGCTGGGCTCCTAATTTTAATATTGTGGCCGCATTTTGGGGTCCAGAATCTGGCCCCTGTTTTGGGGCCACAAAACGCAAACGGGAGCTCTTCAATACGGGCAGCAAGTGTGCTACTGCCGCCGCAAGCTGACAGCAGCACATATCCGTGATACTCCAAGGGTACATGCCCGAGAAGCTTTCTTTACCACTACTTTGGGGCTCCGGTTTTAAGGCCACCTAGGACCTAGGCTTTGAGAAAAAGCGCCCCCAATGCCAATGCCTTGATAAAATTTAATAAAATACACACCAAGACATGAGGTATGAATCGAAATGGCTTTAAATTCCAAAGAAATCCCGTGCCTGGCAAGAGCGCTTGCCCCACCAAGTCACAACTGCATTCACCAGGTGGGCATGCTTGGGGGACGTCTGGCATCTTCTCTCGACAGCAGCACGGGGCGCAGCATCTGGAGGAGAGCATGATGATCCTGAGCGTGTAATGACTGGGTAACCATCAAAAATGGTGGGAAACTGTGATATTCTGTATACGCACACAGATAGATAGATAGATAGATAAGTAGATAGATAGATAGATAGGTAGGTAGGTAGATAGATAGATAGACTGTAGGTAGATAGATATATAGATAAGATTAGGTTAGATTAGATTAGATTAGACTAGAATAGATTAGATAGATAGATAGATAGATAGACTGATAGGTAGATAGAAAGATAGATAGATAGATAGATAGCTAGCTAGCTAGATAGATAGATAGATAGATTAGGTAGGTAGGTAGGTAGGTAGATAGATAGATAGATAGATAGATAGAGAGATAGGTAGATAGATAGATAGATAGATAGATAGATATACAGATAGAAGGATAGAAAAATAAACAAACAGATAGATAGATAGATAGAAAGAAACATAGATAGATAGAGAAATCAATAGAAAAACAAATAGATAGATAGATAGATCGATAGATAGATCGATAGATAGATTAGGTAGGTAGGTAGGTAGGTAGGTAGGTAGATAGGTAGATAGATAGATTAGATAGAGAGATTGGTATATAGATAGATAGATAGATAGATAGATAAATAGATAGATAGATAGATAGATAAATAGATAGATAGATAGATAGCTAGCTAGCTAGCTAGATAGATAGACAGATAGATAAATAGATAGATAGATCGAGAGATAGATAGATAGATAGATAGATAGATAGATATATAGATAGAAGGGTAGATAAATAAACAAACAGATAGATAGATAGAAAGAAACATAGATAGATAGAGAAATCAATAGAAAAACAAATAGATAGATAGATAGATACGTATACAATACAGTGGTATAATGGGGATATAATTGCTTAAAATTTAAAAAATCTGTACAATCCATATAATAGCGATTCAATCGTGATATGACAAAAATGATGGCATCAAGATATCGTGGGATAAATGACATATTGGGTACATAAAGTAGGGATATGTGATCGAAGGAAATTTAGAAGTCAAACTTCCGACAATACGGACAGATGGAAAAGCAGAGGTGGGAAGAGTCAGAGAAGAGAAAGAGAGAAGAAAGAAGATCAGAGAAAAAGAAGCAGTCAGAAGAAAAAAGATGCAGACGCGGGAAAAAGATAGAAAAGTCGCAAAAAACTGTGTTTTTCTCATGTTTTGTGGCTCCGGAGGGTCGAAAAGTAGGCTCCCTAAAGCGGCAGGTGCGGAGCCATCTGGTCAGCTGAGAAATGACAAATTGCACTTCATTGTGGCGCGAAGCAGCAGATTTGGAAGTCAAAAAGCTCAAGACACCTCACGTCCGCATTTTGGGAGTTCAAATGTTCACAAAGGGTACGTCGTTGTGGTGCGAAGCACATTTGGAAGTGAAAATGTTGAAAAGTGCACGCAACGACAACTACAACTACAGCGACAATTGCCACTACACTACACCCCAACTACAAGTACAACTACAACTGTAACTGCAACTACAACTTCAACCGCACTACAGCTACAACGACAACGACAACTACCACTACACTACAACTACAAGCACACGACACGACACCACACCACACTACATGCTGCAGTTGTGGGTGAGGTGACCACTGCAACCACTCCAAAAGCACAACTCCAACCACCTTCCGGTCCATCAGTGCATTCGCTCTGCCATCCATGCATCACAACAACTCACCTCTCCTATAGTTGTCTATCATTCAAACTTTCGCCACCGCCTTGTGCGGTACTAGTGGTATGATGGGCATAGAAACGTATTAAAAAATAATAGTGATATAGTGATATAATGGGGATAAAATGGCGATATAATATATAGGTTGGCTTGATCATCAAATATGGTGGTAAACCAACGGATATAACAATCAACCCTTGTGATTTAGTCATCCAAAATTGGAGAAAACATGGGAGAAGTATCCTCCGGTAAGAACGAACAGTTTGCAATCGCAAATGGTCCATTCATAGATGATTTACCTATTAAACACATTTTCCATAACTATGTTAAATTACCAGAAAGTAACCACAACAAAATCGGAAACCTGATTTCCAAATTAGTCCTAACAAAGTCAGGAATTTCACTAACCAAAGATAGGTTGTTTCTCAGCCAAAATACGGAAACTCCAGCTAAAATGTGGGTCCAATCAGCAAACAGTTGGCTTTCACCAGTCAAAATCGGATTAGGCAGCACAAGGTGGATGGAACAAACAAACATGTGGAAGTTAACGCATTTGCGAACATGTGGAATTTAATTCGCCGAAATTGGGATTAACCAGCAAAACTAGGTAATCAAGAAGCAAAAACACATGCAATTAGCCAACAACCAATATGATCACCACTGGCAGTTTGTCGATTTCTACTGTTGGCCCCTTACTATCTAACCTTCACTATCTTCTACAACCAAAAAATGGAACCACCTATAAATGGGCATTCAAATAGAAAAATAATCAACTGGGAAGCCATGCTTGAACACCAAAGATCATATAATCCCACGAAAAAGAAAAAAACTAACGGTGACCGCCAGAACCAACATCTCTATATAATCATATCTTTAATCACTAGGGTTTCCTGTCCACCTTCATTGCTCACTGCTAGCTGCTAGGTAAACCCATCTAATCCCAATATTGTTAGCGTCATATTCCATTCATACCATATTCATATCTCATGGGTATTCCATTTAACCACTACTGTCTCCCGATTACATCACTATTACCGCCCACTACACAACTATGTTTCGTCGTAAATTCACCTTTTCCCATGCTAAAAACATTATTTCCCATGATCAAATCATGGTAAAATAACAACACAATTTCCCACCGCAAAATCAAACTTTTCCCATGTCAAAATCACAATCTTCCATGGTCAAAACACCTTTTCCCATGGTCAAATCACAATTTCCCATGGTCAAAACATATGTTTTCCATGGCAAAAGCACCATTTTCCCATGGTAAAAACATAATCTTCCATGGTAAAATAAACATTTCCCATGATAAAAACATGTTTTGTTTTTTTTCGATGGTTAAACTCGCCCTTTCTTCGCAAAAAAAGCATCGCAGAAAACCGCCACTCTCTCTAAGCCTGGGATCCATGTCACCAGGACTAGCAAGCCGACAATCCCGATCAACCATTCCAGAGCCAAGAGATCTCCTGGCAAACGTCGGTCCGGGATTTCCACAAAAAAGGTGGGTTTGACGATGCAAAAATGGTGATTTAACCACAAAACATGTGGATTCAACCATCAAGAATGTTGCTTTCACCATGCAAAAATGGTTATTTCACCTAGAAACATGTTGACTCAACAATGCGAAAAAAATGTTGGTTTAACCATGCAAACATTATCATTTGTCACCATGAAACATTTGGATTCATATAACTATGCAGAAAATGCTGGTTTAACCGTTTAACATCGTTTAACCACGTAAAACATATGATTTCGCCGTGGGACATGTTGATTTAACCATGCAAACAAATGTGGGTTTAACATGGTTTGACCCTGCAACAGTGCTGATTTAACCAGCAGGAAATGTGATTTTGCAATGGAAACATGTGATATAACTTAACCCTCAAAAATGGTTGCGTATTGGGATGCCACAGGGACGCGGCATATAATGGCGATAGTCACCACAAGGTGATGAATGGTGATTCACTATCAGTTGATCAACCAACCATTTCATGGGATATGGAGTTGCCATCTGGCAATGTGATGCAGCTATATATTGTACACATGGCTGGTTTACTTCGATGTTTTGCCTATTAGGCATGGCAATTTTCCACAGCAAACTGTTAGTTATTACGAGAAGGTAACTGCAAAAATAATACCTGAAATGGTGGCAAACAAATTTACATATCGACATGCGTACGTACAATTACGAACATTGCATTTAAGTACACACTCACAATCTAATCATATCTAACCTACATATGTAGATGAAAAATCAATTGTGTGCGCATATAACCGCATATCTACCGTAATAATAATAATTATAATTATTATTATTGTTATAGTTATTATCATTATAATATATATATATATATATATATCATAAGTAGCTCTACCTGGTATGTATGCATCTATAGGTCTGCCATGGGCATCCCTAAATCCCGCTGTTAATCATCATTTTACTGTATGTTTCGTATCTCAAATTGGCAATTTACAGGGCATCCTCCCCGTTCAAACACGCCCATATCAATCCCATCCCCCTAGAAAGTATCAAATGCCTGCAAAATAAAGCCTTCAACATAAATAGATCCAATGGTCCACCAGGGTTTTGGTTGGTGGCATTTACTTTTAACACTGGCAGGGGGTAACATGTTGTAACATGCTAATAATGCTAACCAGTATCTTGAGGATTCAAACACCCTCCCATTTTGGTGACCCCCCAGTAAATAGATGGTCAAGATTTGCCTTTAAGAACGTGCTTGCTGCTTGTTGGTGTTGAGGGTTCGCCCTAAAATTCTCCAAACCATTATTGGTTGGGAAGGTCACCAATATGGGGAAGTGATTCTATTAAAGAACCCGTGGTTGTTGGGTTTACAACCTTCAATTCTTGTTTGTAAAATCCACCATAGAAACCCTCTGATGATTTAGCATAACTCCCGAACATCACCATTCCATGGTTACGCAAATCATCTATAAATTGAGAATTATCCTCATGGAGCCTTAAATATGGCATTTAATGGGATTTATTCTGATTCGATGTGGTATTTATAAAGGTACAACGGTTGAATCCTCAACATTCCTCAACCTGGTCACCTCATGACATGTGAACATCACGATGGCACCGGCGCCTTCTTCAACGATAAACACGATGCCGGCCCCAAAGGACGCTAAAGCATAAATGATGGCCACTATAACGTATAGGAGCTGCACCTGCCAGTGACCCGTACGTTTGTCGCGTACGTTTGTCGGATACGTTTTAATGAGACCCGTACAATCTAAATAAAATAATTAAGTTACTTCAATTGCTATTGATTAATCCCAAAGAAATCATATACTACAGTAGCTCGGCAATGGGTTTGTTTGGATGGCAACAATAGGGACTGGGTTTGATTTTCAAGTGGTTCAAGTCAATCAGCTGTGCAGAAATGAACGTGTTTATATAACTACCCTCGGCAATGAGGGTGTGAAGTGATAAAAGTGAACATATGAACCGCGAACGATGGGATTTGACCTGCAAACATATGGATCTTAAGCGTAAACTTGGTGGTTGGATACTGCATGTACGTTTTAAACAATAATTATAATTTATAACACTAGTAATAATGATAACGAAAATAACGGTCATAGAAATAACAAACAAATCTTATCAGTATAATAATAAATAAATATATACACATTTGTACGTATAAAAAAATACGTGCTACATGTAGATAAAAAGTAAAAAGAAAGGTGTATTACAAATGATCCTTTTTTCAGCATCCGTTTTGAAACTTAAACATGGTGAACAAAACAAACATAATTGCCATGACCTGGTGAATCAGGCTAGGAACCACAATCAAACGCAAAACTCAATCTGCCTGGGGGTTTGAGGCAAACTCATTGCAGCAATCTCCTTGGCACATGGAGCTGAACTACAGCCTGCAAGACCCTCTGTTTTATCTACTCGTCTTGAGCCTGAAACTCACGCAAGCCACTCATGGAAATCAACAAAATTCTGCTCTCCGCCGTCGGGGCCCCTCCAAGCACATGTTTGCTGGTGTTTGCACTGAGCTTTCCATCACTTGCTTTCTCTTTTTTTTTTGACAATGTTACACAGTTTTCAAGCAAATTCCATGAACCATCTATTGGTTTGATGGAAGATCTACAGGAAACCATGGTTTTACCACCAAATATAAAGGATTCCTGCAGACTTTCCTTGAAAACCAATTCTGGGAGTCAGTGAAACAGTTACGTGTTTTCAAGTTGGATTTTTTAAAACCTCTTTTGCCCATCCATTCCACGGATTTGAAATGCAAAGATCCCAACTTGAAACGGCATGTGTGTACCTCATCTTGGCAATGCCATGTCGATTTAAGTTCCATTGGCTTTCAAATCTGCACACGTTGCCCCAAAAGCTGGGAACTTTTTTTGGGGGGGAACTTGAACGACCATCACCCTCAATGGTTAGAAATCATAGTTGGTAGTGCAAGTGCAAGTGTACCATTAAAGAAGAACCTCTTGGCGTGGTCATATAAATGCTCTCTGATACAGTAGTCTTAGTTGATAGTGGGCAATCCCTCTGTGCAGTGTGAGCATGTCAATATGTAAATGACCTGGCCCTCAAACATCCTCAAACATGAGGGTTTTGTATGGTTTTCATTCTCATGTTTGATGACCACAGGGTAGCTGTGTTAAGGATCCAGCTAGTGCATGCAAGGATGCAAAGCCTACGTGCAGAATGCCTGGTTATCCCAGCACAAGGCCCTATGTGGTACAGTGCCTCCATTTCAGCTACCATCCGGCAATCAAACATTGCATTTCGAAATCCTCTATCAATGGAGGTTTTAAAGGGAAAATCCCCTATTAATAATTGATTTCTGATTGACAAAAGCTGCGTATCTGCTAGCGTACGTTTGTCCGCTACCATCTTCGAAACCGATCTGGAACCCCGAAATTGGAGTCAATCAAATTATTTCCCTCTTGGGAACAGCATGTTTTAGATTTTAGGCTCCATCTTGGCATTCCATCATGCACAGCATGAGTATCATCATCATCATCAACATCATCATCAAGTCATCACATCATCATCATCACCATCACCATCATCATCATCATCATCACACCATCACATCATCACATCATCACACCATCACATCATTACATCATCACATCATTACATCATCACATCATCACATCATCACATCATCATCATCATCATCATCACATCATCACATCATCATCATCATCATGATCATCACCATCATCATCATCATCATCACCATCATCACACCATCATCACACCATCATCACCATCATCAGCATCATCATCATCATCATCGCCATCATCACCATCATCATCATCATCATCACACCATCACACCATCACATCATCACACCATCACACCATCACATCATCACATCATCACATCATCACATCATCACATCATCACATCATCATCATCATCATGATCATCACATCATCATCATCATCATGATCATCACCATCATCATCATCACCATCATCATCATCACCATCATCATCATCACCATCATCATCATCACTATTCGTATTTTTCTTAGATCATTGAGTATTGCTAGCATTTGCGTACCCATCGCACTTACGGCTTTGGCATTACCCCGAAGCGCCTATCCGCGCAGAACTACAAGCATCCCTGCTTGGTGCATACCAAGCAATGCTACTGAGTAGTTCCATCTGGACTTAATTAGAGCTGTTCCTGCCCTTTGAGGGCCTTGGACAAGTTGGACCTTGGAGGTCTAGCGTTCCATTCATCACATAATAATCACCATGAAACACACCATTCAATTATGGTTTCATGTTGATTCGCCATGTTTGGCCAACCCCCAACCGCACCCCAGTCGGCCCCTCCAGAAGCGGCCAGGTTGGCTCCTCCTTGGGCCTGTCCCACCTGGGTTGGCTGGTTGGTCAACATCAAAAAACTGCCAAACATGTATAAACATGGGCTTTACACCCAAACATGGGGAGTCAACCAGCAAAAAATCAAGGGACAACGGAATTACAACAAATCAGAGTGTGGATTTAGTCAATTTTGTGGTGATTTTCTGGGATGGCCAGTGATTTTGCCAGCAGCATGGGGGCCAAGCATGAACAGGTTCAAGACCATATAAACCCATTTATTTTTTGTTCTGGTCAATCAGGAAGTTGTTCATCTACCCAATTAAGGTTGACACCGGCTTGCATGGGGCTCTGATTGATTGGCCAATTTTTGGCACAATGTGGTGCCTTTTTTTTTCCGGCTCAATTTTGGTGAGGCAGTTTGACACCCCAAAAAAGCTTATGGGACATCCCCTCACCCATGCTGGGCAATTCCAGCACCTGAACAAACATCAATCAGAATCCTGGTGAAAATTATGATCATCACAATTCATGTATTATTCCAAGCTTGGTGTATTACAGTAGTTGGATCCACCATCAATACACCACTGGCAGTTGGTGACTTACAAACACCAATCATCATCATTCATTCAAGTCAGATTGATCTGACTCCTCCAAGTTGTTTGACAACTGAAAGTTCCCAAAGGCGATATCAGCACATAGCTCTGTATAATATGTACATATACATAACTACATATGTACATACCTAACACTCTACCCAAGTCAGACTTTGCTGGTCTTTGCGTCTTTTTTTCCCCGAGAGCGTCTGAGCGCAGGGTTCTTCCAATAGTGGGGGTCTGTATCTCATCTTCTCATCTTCACACCTTCTCATCTTCACACCTTCTCATCTTCACACCTTCTCTCACACCTTCTCATTT
>Ga0126342_10013251_pt1 | contig 14632 bp, 18 predicted proteins | sample Cyp1metagenome_FD_92528 | JGI IMG/M metagenome (GOLD analysis project Ga0126342, IMG submission 92528) | Coral microbial communities from Lord Howe Island, Old Settlement Bay, Australia - Cyphastrea 1 metagenome | ecosystem: Host-associated > Invertebrates > Cnidaria > Coral ... | reverse complement strand
ATATATATATATATATATATATATATATATATATATATATATATATATATGTATATATATATATATATATGTATATATATATACATATATATACACATATATATACATATATATATATATATACATATATACATATGTATATATAGGTATATATATACATATACACATATACGTATATATATATATATTTACATATATATATATATATACACATATCACACACACACATATATATATATATACGTATTATATATATATATACACATGTATACATTATATATATATACATGTATATATATATATAGATGTATATACATACTTGCATTATGTCGCATTCAGTGCTCAGAAGTTGGTAGGTACCTGGTAGGTACGTGCTGTTAGATAGCCAGCTTTCAGATCTGTCCGTTGCTTTGGCAGGTGCAGCCCCCCATTGCGGATGAGTATGAGGCGGTCGAGACCATGGCAAAGAAATTAAATATTAGGAGTGAGGCTTGTGCACTTCTGTGTTCAGAGTTGTTAGGGCATATTCCCTGACTTGTAGGTTAAAGAGTTACTCCCTGGTAAATTAACATAGACCCAAAATGACCAATTTATAGTGGTTTCACTAGTCTTCCAACCCCCAAGTCATGGCAGGGTCTATGTTAATTTACTGGAGGGTAACCGGTTAAACTGCCTGCTGAACGTCCTCATTTCTGCCTGCTGTCCCCGTAGGAGATCCCATAGATCTCCACCGATGGAACTTGGCAATGGGAAAAACCACCAGTCTGCATATTTTCATCTTGATATTCCCATTAAAAGTAGGATTACCAATGGTTGATTTGTAATTTATAAGATCCATTTATTATCTTGATATCCATTTATGGTTGATTTTACATGAAACTAGGATTATATACCTAGAATTCCCCTATGACAGACACATGTATGCACGTTTTTTCCCTGCAACGAACACAGGGCGTAGGGAATTCCCATGACCATGTATTGTAACCCAAGAGTAGAACAGGTCCAATTTACCACTGCTTTAGTGAGATGTTACGAAAATCATCCAAGATCTATCCCCTTGGGACCCTTGGTGTTGCTGTTGCCATACCCTCTGCCGAGCTGAGCCATGCAGGTCTTTATCAGCTCTTTCTGCGAGTTGCTGTGCCAATCGCAAAACTATGTGCGCGAGGCGGTGGTTTTTAGCTGGTGAGTTGATTCTGGCGGTCTAAGCGGTGGTTGATCAATGCGTCTCAAAAGCCTAGAAAAGGGAGGACTATGGCGACTATGCTTTGTAGTAAAGTTACCTTTCAAAATTTCAAGGGGTTGCAATCACCAGGTCAAGCATGGATTTTGGGCCATCTCTCATTTCCCACTAGGACGGAGCTATGATGACATGTATTTTGTTGAGGTATTTAAGGTTGGCCACGGGGAGTGCAGGACTTGGCCAGTTGGGACGCCAGTTGGGACGTTAGTTGGGACCATTGTTTTTCGCCGGACAGGTGAATGAAGGCGAACGCAGTGTGGTGTCAATGCGCGACATCGGCCGTGCAGCCCGCGTCTTCAAATGGTTCCTGGGCGGCCGCTGCCAGAGTTGGGCGGTTTTGAGCACCTTTTTTTTTTTGAGCGGTCAAACATGGGCAAAAACTTCAGAGCCATTTGGGAACCAAGGCCCACATGGTTAAACAGTTAAACAAATGGTGGATTTCCCAAATGGTGCCTGCGAAATCCCTTTTGTGGGGTGTAAAATGGTCAGCTCTCCCAGCATCCATCCCAACAGCTACGAAATTGTTCATGTTTATTTCTAGAATTGGTTGAAAGAGAGAATCTACCAGGATCCCTCTCCGTGTCTTTTGATCTTCGGACACGTCGTTTTTGTTTTTGAATGGGACAATTCAACATGGTTTCCGTGCTTTTCAATACAAAATCCATGAAATTGTCAAAGGAGGGCTATTTTTTTTGTTTCTTTTTTTTTTTGTTTTCCGGCCTGGCTTTGTGGCTTTTATGGCTTTACCATGCTTTGCCTATCTATCTATCTATATCTAATCTAACCTAATCTAATCTAACCTAATCTAATCTTATCTAATCTAATCTTATCTGATTTTGTCCTATCTTATCTTATCTTATCTAAAGTATCTATCTAAAGTATCTATCTAAAGTATCTATCAAAAGTATCTATCAAAAGTATCTATCTAAAGTATCTATCTAAAATATCTATCAAAAGCATCTATCTAAAGTATCTATCTAATATATATCTACTGTAAAGTATCTCAGAGTGAGTGCAGAGCGTGTCCTGGTAAATGTTCCTGCTCCGATGCTCCAATGCTCCGCTCCCTCCGCAGCTCTGGTGCTGACATTCTGCGCTCCGATGCTCCGATGCTGGGACGCCCTTGTGCAGCTTACCTGTTTCGAAGCTCCGCACTCCGCTCCCGTGCTCTACTGCTCCATGGCCCCTGTCTATCTAATCTATCTAAAGTATCTATCTAATCTATATATCTATCTGTCTGTCTATCTATCTACCTATCGATATATCTATCTTTATATATACACACACACACCTTGTATCCCTACATGGACTGTACCTTAATCCAACCCTCAACAGACTTTAAATAGACCCTAAACCAACCCTAAATAAGCCTAAATAAACCCTAAACCAACCCTACATAAACCTTAAATAAACCTTGAACCAACCTAGAGAAACCCTAAACCAACCGGACATAACCAACCCTAAATAAACCCTAAACCAACCCTAAACTAAGTAACCCTAAACCAACCCTAAATAAACCCTAAACCAACCCTAAATAAATCTAAGCCAACCCTAAATAACTCTAAATAAACCCTGAACCAACCCTAAATAAACCCTAAACCAACCCTAAATAACCCGAAATAAACCCTAAACCAACCCTAAATAAATCTAAGCCAACCCTAAATAACCCTAAATAAACCCTAAATAAACCCTGAACCAACCCGAAATAAACCCTAAACCAACCCTAAATAAACCCTAAACCCACCAACACAATGATAGCATCCAATGCCACCATTTAGACCCAACAGGGTTGTGCTTCAACCTATATTTTACATGTTCACCAGGTGCATGTTATGCAAGGAAAAATCGATTGAAACCATGGACAAATCAATTGTAACCATGGAAAACTCAATGAACACTATGGAAAAATCGATGAACACTTTCGGTAAATCAATGAACACCATGGAAAAATCGAGCAAAACCATGGAAAAATCGATGAACAGTGCAAATGGCAAATTTTAGCTCCAAAATTCAGCAAAGTACAGGTTTTTGCTCTAACATGTAGCAAATAGCAAGGAAAAGTGCCCCAGACTGAAAAAACCAACACAAAAAAAATCTGCACCCTTTGTCAAACAACGATTCTGGGGTTTCGGGGTTTCCTGCAGTCGTAAAGACATCGAGGTTTTTGACCTCCTATTCCCGACTTCACGGTGAGAGCGCTTCGGCGGCCGTGAAGGACGAGAAGGCGCGCTGTGTCAGCTGGGTTTAAGATGTTTAAGCAGCAGAAATGGAGGGTTTAGCCAGCACGGATGCGGATTGAACCATCAAAAATGGTGGGAATGTGGGGATGTTTTCTGCCGTCAAAGTTGGATGCTTTCCCAAGCACTGGGTGATTTCACTGTCGTTGATCCCAGCATCAGAAGCATCAACCGAGGGGGTTTGCAGCAGTTACAGGGGCATCAGTTGATTTTTGGAGGGTTTAGTGCTAAAGATGACATGTCCATTTCTGGTTTCCGGGTCTAAAGTTTTGAGCCAAAGCCAGACGGCACCTAGCGTGAACTCATTGAAGCCCAACTTCTGTGACCAACTGCAGAGATGATCTAGACTTCTGTGACTATACAGTACCATCCAAGGGAAAAGAAACGCCATGTCTTTGGGCCGATGTAGCCCACCTCTCTGGTAGCGGTTCCAGGACGGCACCTTGAAGATCGATGTGTGCGCCAAGCTTAGGGAACACTTGAGGCGATGGGCAACTGGAGATGTCCCAGAATTTTGGGTGAACTTTGGTGCCGAAGTGGGGGTTGGAACTTTGGAGTTGATTCAGAACCTGGGGAATGATTCAAGCCACGTCTTTTTTTTTAAACGAGAAAAGCCTCAGAAAAGCTCAATAATGATCCACTCCCGAAGATGCATGGTTAACTATAAAGGTAAATACTAAGAAACATCACCAGCTATTTGTGGATCGGCGTTTTTGATCTGACACGCCGTGTCGGTTAGCTCGCCTCCTGCAGGAGAGCTTTGGTCCTCACCATGGGCTACTGCTTGGGGAGCCCAGTGTTGATTTCCCTGTTGGTGGTTGCCCATGCTGTGCTCTGCCCATCAGGAATTGCCAACGTTAGCAATGCTGGGCACCATCAAAACCACTCCAAGTTATAAATCGGAGGCTCCATTTGCTGACCTTTCCCAGGCTACCATTCTCGGCTGAACCGCGACCAACGCTGGGGCTACCGCAAGAGGTGCGCTACCTTCGCGAGTGTCGCCGGGTTTGAAGTCCCATATTAGGTTCTGAAATTTGATGGAGTCTCCAATTAGGTTTCCTCATGTTTCTTCCGTGACTCACCAAACTGTTCTGATTGAGCTACAGTAGTCATCCCTTCCCCCTATTTGTAAGCAACCCTCCATGGAGCTATGTGTTTTGAGGTCTTAAGAATAGGCCAGTTTATATTATCATTGGGGGGTGGGATGTCTTCATTTTTGGGTGGTGTTTAGCTAGTTTAACGTAGGTTGACCACATACACTCAGATCATTTCAGTTCAATGGCTTAGATGTATTTACAGCATGGGATCAGCAAACCACCGAGCCACTCGTAGCTCCATTCCCCTATCACCATGGCAATCATTCCCCAGGCTTTGTGAGACTTGGGAACGCCTGAGGCGCATTTGTGCTGGTTTCACCCGCACAATCTGGGATTTCACTGGGGATGATGCGACCAAGAAGAAGAGGGAGTATATATGTATATATATATTTATAATATATATATATGATGTATATATGATTATATATGTATGTATATATGTATGTATATATATATATATATATATATATATATAACAATAGTAATATATTCTGAATAATTTCAAATCTACTTGGGGGTGATATGTGATGATCCCCAATGACATGTGTATTTTCTGCAGCGTTGATCCTATCATCCCAGTTATCCCGTTTTCCCAATGATCAGAACGGATAGTCATTCAGTAAGAACATGCCCTACGCATATTTGTCTATAGCAAACTGTGCCTTTTAAAGGTAGAGTCACATGTTTGATACATTGTTTTATCATGTTTTATCTGGATGTTCTAGAGGATAATTCACTTCATATTTCCAGGATTTTCCAGGATCTCTGTCAGTTTCCAGCCCGATCCGTTGGGCGCTTGCGCCGTCTCCAATTTTTTCCAATGCGTCGCATCGGAGGAGCAAGGACGATGGAGCCATGGAGTGGTTGAAGCTGGCGGACGCCAATGAGCTGAACAAAATGCTCATCGACACCTCCTATGAGTTTGTGTCACTGGGATGATGCTAAACGGCTTGGGTTTTTGAGCCTGGTGAAGATGTGACCTGAATTACCTTTTTGGGTACCTGGGATCAAAGAATTATGTTGGGGGAGATGAGTGAGCAACTATAAATCAAACATAATCAAAGCATCTATAAATCGGGATATGATGGGGATATCACCAACCATAAATAATGGGATGATACAAGTCTTAATATATCGTAATTGGGATTATCCAACAATAAATGGGGGAGTGACTATAGACGTACCCTCTGGCAATCTGTCACATAGCTATGGAAAATCACAATTCTTAATGCGTAAATCATCGATAATTGAGCCGTTTTCACTAGCTATGTTAGTTTACTGGACGGTAACCAAAATAAGAAGTATCGGAAAAGGCGAGATATTTACCTTTCAATCTTGGTAGGATGTTACTTTTGCATCTTGGTTGCTATGGGTTTAAGCATCACAGAACTCGTTTTGTTCCCCCCACAGAATCATAAGAGGATTCCTGGTGAAAGACTGGGATGCCGGGTGCGCCAGCTTTTATCGTTGGGGAATGTGGATCCTCAAATCTACTGTATGTGATCCTGCAAAATTCAACTGGGAAAAACTGATGCCTCCAACTGATCCCCACTGTTCACAAGGTCACAGATGGATCTGGGTGAGGGCATCGCGCTGAACGAAGCGCTTAGAGAGAACCTCTTCATGCTGCTCGTGAGCGCCACTTGGCGACTGCCGAGCCGTGGCCGTGGTGTGTTGTTCAGCTGGAGGTGTTCTTACAAAACGCCGTTTTTCAATGGGGAAATCATGGGAAATCATCACTTTTTAAAAATGGATGTATATAATATTATATAATTATCTACAAATGGAGGATGTTCCATTGACAGCTTGATAAAGAAATCCGAACAGACAGACAGAGGCGGGAAGACCATCACAATAGCTGGCTAAACATTTTGAATGATGGGTTAAGAGTTAAGAGGTTCATTCTCAGTCATGGGTGTAGAAACCTGCTATCCCACAGCTTTGGACAGGCTATGGCTTCCATGGAAACTCCGAATTCCATGACCAGAGGGCAATCTCCCATGAATTCCAGTTATATCATGTTATATCATGTGATTGCCCAACATATGATCATCAACCAACATATAACTGGAATATATGAATCAGTTCATATCATATGAATTGGTTGAATCAATATCCCATAATTCATGTTGGTTGATGATCCTGAACTCGAAATCCCCATTCTGGAAACTAATTGATTGCCGAATTGACGAACTGACGAACTGTCCCAGGTGATGAACCAGATTCCCATTCTGCTCATCGGCAAGCCAGGTGCGCCACAGGTTATTTTTACATGGGGATATATATATATATCTATCATTATTTATCCATATAGCACATATTAAGCACACCCTAAATAGATAGAACAGAAAATTTTGAGTACAGCAAATCAGGATGTCTTTTTTCTATCCATTTCTATCCATTTTTTTTGCTCTACTGTGGATATATTTTAGATGGCCTGACAAGATCAGGAAGATAGCCATATATCATATGTGGGGGTTTCCTGAAAGGGGGGGTACCCCTAAATCATGCATTTATAGATTGGATTTTCCATTATAAACCATCAATTTTTTCCCCATTTATGGAAATCCCCATGCATAAGGGTCTCCAAAAATTTTTGGACACACTCATAAATGGTCGGTGCAGGTGACCGCCCCTCCCCAATCCCCAGGTGCAGGTGACTACATCCACAAAATGGGGTGTTTGAGTTTCATCCACCACTGGAGCAGTATCCTTCGAGTATTTTAGGGTACATCAGTACGCTCGTCATTTACCAGCCCTCGATGATTTATAGATGATTTTCCTATCAAACACTTTGGTGTTCAGGTAGTTTTCCCAGTATTCCTCATATTTCCCATATCTTCCGCATACTTTCCCCATGTTTTCCCATATTTCCCTCTATTTTCTCTACTTGTCCATGTTTCCCACATATTTCAGCAGCCAAACCGGGGCTGTCCTGCAGGTTGTTCCAAGAGTTTGGCCATGGGCGTGTTGCAGAACAACCTCAACGGCGAGGCATCATGGATGAGATTTGTTGTTCAAACGTCATGGTTTCTGAAATTTTGGTATCAACAATGTGAACATGTTTTTTTGTTTTCCGTATCTTTTTTGTCTTGATCTACTGAAGATTGGAAATATTGGAAAACCCATCAAGAGTCGTGCAGGTTTCCAGCCGAGATTTCTTCAAGTCGATGCCGGCCGTGGACGTCTTCGCCTACCAGTGCCATGGCTGAGTGAATGACTGGGACATTTCTGACGTTGCTGGTTAGACCCAAATTTTTTCATGGTTAACTTCTTAATCACTTTTTTTTTTTCGCTGAAACTCACTTTGTGGCTTCATCCCCTATGTCGACGCAGGTGTTCGCCCCTCTCCACGCCCGACGCCATCCTGAACGCCTTCCATTCGGCGCGCCAGTCCAACCTCGGACACAAGAGCACCATCGTCTGCGTGTCCGGCTCCCAAAAGCTTTCTGGGCTTTCGAGGAGGGAAAAAACACCGAGGGTACTTTTGTGATTGCAGGGTCTTGATTTTGAATTGATCTATCCATTGAGATTTATATGTACAGTGTATATATATATATATGTACAGTATATATATATACAGTATGTATATAATATACATACATTATATCATATTATTATACTATACATATACCGGGGGCTGGGCTGATGTTTTCATTGATATGCATTACAGTGTATATTGGTCTTTGACTAAACTTTATTGATTATAGTTATACATACATAATACATATTGGTATTTGGTGTTTATTGATATTTAGTTACATATGGATATCTATCGATGTTGGTTGAGGTCAGCCTCAAGCTTTCTTGAAGGTTCCATGGTACGTTCTAGCGACCTCATCACCTCACCATAAATGATGCCTAGCAAGCGCAAGCACATGTTTTGATGGTTTAGAGCACCTATTCAAATGGCCAAAATTGGGGAATATGGATCCTATTGCTTTACTCTATTCCCAATTGACCCAATCAATCCATGTTGCTATACCGCCATTGAAGATTTAATCCTCATTGATTTCGATCGATTGCAGGCTCCTCGATGAAGTGGGTCTGGCAGAAGAGTCGCCACACCTGCCGCTGAAGGTGTTGCACAAAGAGCTCGAGGCGGAACCCTTGACGACGTTGACGACACAGTTGAAACAAGTGGGAGCTGACCAGTCAAAATGGGAAATCAATGGGGATGGGGATTGAGACGGATTCTAAAAGATATTTTGCCAATCAAAACCGGTTTGAAACTTTTAACTAGCCCAGAAAGCCCTGACGCAACGGCAAAATGCACTCACGCGACTGTTTGGGGTTGAAACCTCAACATCTGATTTCTGGTGTTCAACATTAGCCTTATGCGCTTTATCGGTGCAGTTCACCGCAGTGACACAGTGCTCATTGATGCTCATTGGTCAACAAGCCTTAACCAACTACCTTAAGCATCCTTAAGCAATAAATTATCAGATATTGGACTGGACAAAATGTTGGTTGTTCATCAGACAGTCTACATGAATTGGACAATCCTATTTGATGTCCGTTACTTGTGAACATCTTGATTTTGTTGGAACATTTCCTTCATATTATCCAGTTCATCAACTCCAATCTGATGATAATGGATCAGGGATCAGATTTTGTCGGATCATCTAGTGATAATTCCGTTGATACACATGGTCAGATATGGGATAAATTGTTGGATGGATTAATGGATTATCAGATAGTCTCCATTACCCTCCAGTAAATCGACATAGACCTTGCCAGTTTTCGGGGTTCAGGCGAGTTTCCACTACAAAATGGTGGATTTTCAGCGTCGAATTGTTAAAAAACAGAGAGTACCTTATTTTCTCCTAATATTTACGGGCTAAATTGCTAAATCATCCATTCTCATGGGATTTTTCCATTCTTTTTTTGGTAAAACCAATGCCATTTGCACCATCCCCAAATGGGTCCATCCAGCGATCTTTTCTGGTCAGGATTTGCGGGGGATCGCCTGTGTGGGCATCTCCAACTGGGCCTTGGATGCCGTGCCTTGAAAAAATACCTGGAGATCATGGAATCTATGGTGGTATAGTGATATTCAATGGATTGGCTAAGGTTTTTTTTTACAGGAAACCATAGATTTTCCCATTAAATATGGGGATTTCCTGTAAATTTTCCCTTCAGCCAATCCATTGAGACATGTTCAGTAACTTTACTACTTGAATCGTTTGCTATCAATGGTAAAATGTACTACAGTAACCAGCTAAAAAATAGATTTATTGGCAGATGTTATGATTTCCCATGATATGGTGGTATAATGATAGTATAATGGGAATATAGCGGGAATACTATATATGTATATATATATATATGTTACAGTATATGGTAACCCCCCCAAGACCTACATTTCAAGCAAATTTAGTCGTATTTACAGTGTTTTTCTTGACATTTTGGACTCTAAGACTTAGGGCATTTTTTTGTGATCAAAAATTTTTGCAATTTTGTTCACATACCACCCTTCCCTAAGTACATCGGATCCAAGATTCAAGATCCCCAAAAGACTTCTTGAATCCAAGGGGGTAGGATTCAAGATTCAAGATCCCAAAAAGACATCTTGAATCCAAGGGGGTAGGATTCAAGATTCAAGATTCAAGATCCCAAAAAGACTTCTTGAATCCAAGGGGGTAGGATTCAAGATTCAAGATTCAAGATCCCAAAAAGACTTCTTGAATCCAAGGGGGTAGGATTCAAGATTCAAGATTCAAGATCCCAAAAAGACATCTTGAATCCAAGGGGGTAGGATTCAAGATTCAAGATCCCAAAAAGACTTCTTGAATCCGAAGGCCTTCCTTGAACCTTGAATCTTGAATCCAAACAGGTGGGGTTGAAGAAGTTTTTTTTCTCTGAGCCTTGAATCTTGAATCTTGAATCCAAAGAGGTTGGCTTGAAGAAGTTTTTTCTGAGCCTTGAATCTTGAATCTTGAATCCAAAGAGGTTGGATTGAAGAAGCTTTTTTCTGAGCCTTGAATCTTGAATCTTGAATCCAAACAGGGGGGATTGAAGAAGTTTTTTCTGAGCCTTGAAGCTTGAATCTTGAACCTTGAATTCAAACAGGTGGGATTGACGAAGATTTTTCTGAGCCTTGAATCTTAAATCTTGAATCTTGAGCCCAAACAGGTGGGATTGAAGAAGTTTTTTCTGAGCCTTGAATCTTGAATCTTGAACCCAAACAGGTGGGATTGAAGAAGTCTTTTTCTGAGCCTTGAATCTTGAATCTTGAATCCAAAGAGGTTGGATTGAAAAAGTTTTTTTCTGAGCCTTGAATCTTGAATTTTGAACCCAGATACTTAGAATAATATTGGCCACCAGAAATTGCAATTTCTTGTAAGTTATTTAAAATGATCGGCCTGTTTGCTAAGGACATTCCTCAAATAAACTTGCTTATCCTGTAAAAGAAAATTCTAAAGCCCAAAAATTTTGTCCTTGCTTTCCTAGCAAATCAACCAACTTTGGCAAAAATAACGAAAAACATAAAAATGCAATAAAGGCAATTACATTCATCATAATAAAAGTAAAATAAATTGAAAAAGAACTTTCTGCAATCTTAAACAGTATATAATTTATTGAACAAAAAGAAGAAAAAATTAAACAATAATAGGTAAAACTGCATGAGCTCATCTGATAGCAAAACCTTTTTATCTACAGATCAATCAAAACCTTCCCAACAAAATGTATTAGAACGTGTTGCAGATAGATCGGCAAAAAAAATCTTAAACAAAAACATGGTGGCAATTTATGTTTCGAAAAAAAAAGGTAATAGACTATAATAACCCTGAAATGCTATGAAAATTCACATCACAAATGGTAGAGTATTATCATCAAAAAATACAAACTAATAATTCTGAAAAAAAACATATTCAAGATAAAAAATAAGTTGATTAGCTTAAAACTAGATACCTAGAATATAGAGCTGAAAGAACCAAAAAAAATATAGGATCTTTCGAAGTAAAAATACATATTTACCCAATGCTAGAAACTCCTTTGATACCTATAAACATATCACAAAATTAACAACTACAGAAAAATTAAGACAATTTTTAGTATGACAATAGATGTTTTTACTTTTTAATTTATTATCATCAAAATCGTTTATGCTTAACAAATAATATATCTAACCCAAGCACGCCTGGATTTATATAAAGCAATTACAAGATCATCTACATTATATAGATTTTAAAAATATCAACTCTTCTACCAAAAAATTGTAGATGCCGAAAAGAATAATAATGAAAATAACGTAGATTCACAAGAACAAATAAGACACTTAACATCAAATGAGAATATGGTTGATTATTGACAATTTACTATGCAAAACTTGATGGAATGTTATGAAATTGTAGGAGGATTAAAAAGGTACCCCGCAACCCCCTGGTTCGCCCACACTCAAACAACACATCCAAACAATATCATATACTTATCACCAGAGGATGAATGAAAACACTGGCTATACGCAGTGATTTTGACTTTAAGTTTTCAGGATTTAGGGTTTTAATTTAGGGTTTAGGGTTTTAGGTTTTAGGGTTTTGGTGTTTGTTGTTTTGGAAAGTAAAAAACTTAAACCCTGCGCAGGGATTTGGGCTTGTCAAAGGATATGCGGGATTGGCCGCGGGCAAACCTAGGGGTTGCAGCAGTAATTGCATGATAAAATCAATATGTCTAAAAAATATAACTGGAGATCAGTCATATATATATATATACGTATATCTATTGTACTTTTTACATACACCTTTATTATCTGCAAAATCTTACATAAATAAACATGTAAAATCTCAAGATGCACTAACTATATCATCCAACCTTGCACAAAGCCCATCTTTGGTAGAAGCTAAAACCTTTCAAATTGCTACAGAAAACTTAGTAAGCATGAATTCCACCAGTAGTCATTATAAACAAACTACCTTACAAAAAGTGGTATTCATCAAAAAAATAAAGATAATATGCTATACCCTGTTGTAAAAACAGATAACACAATTTCAACCCAACTATTCCCCTAATCATATTGCTGCAAATCCTAAAGGTTATGTAAAAATATCAGATGTTGTAGAAAATATTGAAAAACAGACTTGCAAGAATCAGATCATAGATATAAAATTCGTGCTGATATATTAAACATGTTTGAAAACATAAAAAAGAACACATTGTATAAATACAATGAAATAAAGATGTCAAATGTAGATGTTACAGCGCTAAGCTGCAGCTACATATGTGGGCAGGATGTGTCCAGGCGCATGCACCCAAGATACTTTCCTGATGCAGTGCTACAATAGGTGAGAGGATAAGAAGGAAAACAAAACATTCAACGACATATCTAATACACAAAATGTAGGTCTTGGGGGGGGTAGCATATATATATATTATATTATGGTGGTATAATGGGACTATTATGGGATATATATGGAGATAGCCAAGAAACTCTCATGAACGTTTATAGACTACCACTATAACCCGTTACAGAGATACAACAGTAAATTCCTACTAAAATAGTGATATGTTGCTTTTCTATCGTATTGGGGATTGCCATGTAGTGGTGGTAAAATGGTGATATTGCGGGATAAATTTGAGCACAACCTTTTTTTTTTACGACATCACTGGAATGATGGGACTTGGATTGGGGTAAATACGACAAAATGGGTGATCTTTTTGTCCGCAAGGGACGTGAATGGTCGATTTTTTGAGGTTGGTGACTTGATATACTTCAGCCAAAACGATGGACCCCTAAAATCTGTTTGTGATTATTTTTCCGTTTGGAATTGCCACGAACGGGTGTATGCACCATTTTGAGGCACACATATAAAGTGGATGGTTTCCTAATTCGCGTTATTGGGTTTTCAACAACCCATGAGTTGAAATTTCAATAAACCATCCCTACGACAATAAAAGTCACATTATTGGGCAGATTGGGCCAGATTGGGGTATGGCCATCCCCGAAAAGATTCAGAAACGGATAAATGTACAATTTTGGCATTGGATTTTACTTTTTCAATCTTTCTTTTGCGTTATAGTTATGGTCTAAAAAAGTCCATAGGAGTTGCTTAGTTCTCCGTATTTCTTTGTTTGTTTATTGTTCATTTGTTCATATAGGTATTATGTATATATATATATATAAATATGCATACCATACACACATATTTTGCTTATCTATTTGTTTGTATATCTGTGTTTGCCGATTTACTTATTCATAAGTACGGTAGTTGAAAATGTGCACGCCCAAAGATTATCTCCGTGAAAAACAACACCTTTTGCTGGTTCTGACATGGCCATGGATCAATAGCTATAATTACCACAATTTGAGGGGCATCAACTGATTAACATCCAGAGACACCGGCCATTTTGCTGTGAAAATTCCAGGTTTTTGAGGGGTTTTCATAGGGATTTCGTGGCTAAGATCGCTGATCTTAGGCCAAGATGAGCCGTTGCGTGACGCTGTATCGACCGCCGCCCACGGTGGCGGATCTGAGCGTCACGGCGCAGGGCATGGTCCAGTCGGTGCCTTGGATGTAGCTGGGTATAAGGACCCAGCCCTGCGACCTTTAGCGGAAAAACATGGTTAGTAGTCGGGAAATATATCTGCTTGGTGGTCTGGAACATTTTTTATTTTTCCATATATTGGCAATAATTATCCCAACTGACTAATATTTTTCAGAGGGGTAGGTATACCACCAACCAGATATCATCATGAATCATCCCCAAATGGACTTACTTCAGGTTAATGAATTATTTTAGTTTACCCGTTTACCCAGATCTATAGTGGGTGAATACTCGGTGACGTGGATCCAGCAATGACTGAGATCTACAGTGACACCATGGGAGAATGGTGGGATAATAATAGTTGCAGTTATAGTTACAAGTGATATATATATATATGAGCGACGGCTCTTATTTGCGTATATGGAAAGTAGTATTCGGGCGTACCTCGGTTTGTCAAAAACATCATATTTAGCTTGTAAAACGAGGTAGGAACACCCCGAGAACGAGGTAGGCAAAAACGTTACGGGACTGGAGAACGAGGTAGGAACACCCCGTCAATTGCGTTATGT
>Ga0126342_10013250_pt1 | contig 14632 bp, 16 predicted proteins | sample Cyp1metagenome_FD_92528 | JGI IMG/M metagenome (GOLD analysis project Ga0126342, IMG submission 92528) | Coral microbial communities from Lord Howe Island, Old Settlement Bay, Australia - Cyphastrea 1 metagenome | ecosystem: Host-associated > Invertebrates > Cnidaria > Coral ... | reverse complement strand
CATATCCTAGTCAACTGCATGGAGCTTCGTTGGCGACAGCCATGCAGCGACCCTGTCGCCCCCTGCAAACTAGTGAAAACCAATCAGAAGTTTTACATCTGTTCAGATGGTACACACACACACACGTCTCTCTCTCTCTGTAATATATAAAGGTATATATATATATATACATATGAACATACAAAGCAAACATAAAGTAATATATCAATATTCTTCTATCAGATCAATAGCAATATATATATATATATACATATACACATATATTTCTATACTCATATATAAAAGCAATATATACATATATATATATACATCAGATATCAAATGTCATATGTCATATACACGTGTATGTAAAGGTGTTGGCAACATAGCATACTGCCAATCGCTGGGGAATTTTCCAAGGCCAAACACCTGGCAAAGTACATGAGCGGGGCTCCGCATGTGGACATGAAATTCACCCAGTTTGCCCTCAATGAAAGGACAGCTGGACAGCTGCAAAAGCTAGAGGATTTGGAAATCTGGCCCAAGCCCATTGATGCCGTTGATGGTTCATGAACATCTACTGTAATCACCCGGAAATGGTGACTGTTCAGGTTGGAAATTGCAAGCACCATTGCCCAGGTTAGATGTAGTAAGAAGTCAAGGCCTCACGACACATCTTTCGTGTGGCACCGTTGCCAGGAAGGTGCTTCGCTTCAAGGCATATTGGGATGATCATACACCGCAGCTTGGAAATTTGATCCGCGCCAGACATTAGTAGGTCCTTAGTAGGTGAAGCTCAAACTTATCAACACGCATTTTGGGGATATCCCCATTTTCGGGATAGATAAAGAATGGTAAATACACATAGATACAATACATGTAATTACCACATGACAGATGGCGATGGAGATAGAGAATAACATATAGAATAACCACATATGTCCAAACAGTGACTAACCTTTGGGTCACCAGGTATGGAGCGCGGATCTATTTCATCATCCACTACTTCTTGGCGGACAACACGGTGGAGATCAACGAGGCTCACTGCCGCAACTCTGGACGCGATTCCTATCCGGTGCCTCGGAGTGGGCCATGCCGTCGGAAGATGTTGCAGCTACTGGTGTTTTTTTTTGAGTTTAACCATACCTGCAGAATACTCCATGGGATCAATATTCCAGTGGGGGATTCACCAACCAACAATCGATTTAACCAACAAACAATGGAATATAATATATAAGGAGTTCATAATAGTGACGGAATGGGAACCAGTGGCGATCTGCCAATTTGGAATTTATGCTGGCATCTGATTTTTTTGCATGGAACAGATTCTTCTGGCTGAGCAGTTGGCCAACACTCTTGGCACTTGATGAGTTGCCGATGGCTAAGATGTTCATGAAGCGCGGCCCCCTGTCCAAGAAGAACCAGGTCTTGGCTGTACCAGGCGGTCTGCAGTCCTTGCATCGCAGTCGATTTTTTGATCTTCTTGCCGTCAGGTACGGAAAGTTTCGGAGATTGCATGATTACCGACCGTAGATTACCGTATATTTTCAATCTTTTGCGAGAAATTGTTGGAGACTTTTCAGTTGCACCTGGATGCACATCATAAGTATAGCCTAGCCCCTTTGAGTTGCAGCTAAACGGTGATTTGTTGGCAGGCCTGCTTGCAGCAGAAGGCCAGATCTACTACCCCCACGACTTCCGAGTGGGACAGTCCATCAACGTTTGGGGGCGAAAGCTGGTGATCTACGACTGCCGCTCGGCCGATGGGTTGGATCACCCCGCCCTGAGCCGATGGTGAGTCGATGGATCCGATGGATCCGATGGTGATGCTGAGGTGATGATGCGACACAAAAGTTCTACAAGCAGTACATGGACATTGACCAGCGTGAGGCAGGATCTCCGGCACAGTCTGAACAGCCGAGAAGAGAACAAGTGGCACCTGATATGCACTGTGTGCACGTGAGCTGTATACTATGGCTGCACATGAAGCTACTAGTATGTAATGCAATGCAATGCTATGCGCAATGCAATGTAATGATATGTAATGCAATATTAATGCAATGTTAATGCAATGTAATTTCTTGTAATGTAATGTAACACAATGCGTGTCCGTGTGTCTGTGTGTGTATCTGTATGTGCATGTGTAATTACAGTGTCATTGTCAATGCAGATACATGTATTTGTCGTATATTTGTTCCACCCGTGATTGAACTCTTCCCACGCACACCACCCATTTTCTGACAGGGATGCCTGGATGTTTCCGAGAAACCTGTGACGCACCTGAAGCTGACGCCGCCTCCCCACAATGGAGTTGGTCGCGAAGAGGACCGCGTCGATGCCTGTGTGTCTCAAAGATGGAGTTTCCAGGGCCCAACGATGGGAACTCCACATGATAACACTGCAGGACTCCTTGATCAACTGCAGCATGATTCAGCCAAAGCCTCCGAAAGTGGACTTGGAAAAGCTGATGTTGTACACCGGCGAAGTCATGAGGTTTGAATGTCAGATGGTGCAGCTTGGCGGCCATCCAATGGGTGCGTTGTTTCATGTTGGTTCAGATGAAGGGTGCCAGGATGCAGCAGGCTGGGACCGCCATCAAAGATCAGCTCGAATTCAAGGCACCCTAGGTGTGACCAGAGTTCTGGAGGTCAGGACGGTCAGGACTCCGGTTTCTCTTTTCGGGGGCTTGCCTGTTGGCTCCGTGGCTAGATGGTCCTGAGATTCCTGAGGAACGGAGAGCCTGAAGATGAAATGCGGCGCTTGGTGATTGCCTACTATCTGGCAGATGATGAAGTTGCTGTCTTCGAGGTGAACGCTACCGTTGCGAAAAGATGGTAGCTGCAAAGCCCTCGTATCATCTCATTTTTGGCCATGCCTAGTCTTACATGCCTACTAGTCTACTGGTTCCCGGCCACCAGCACGCACACACACAATCATTTTGGCATGGCAAGTCAAGGCACTGATGGATCCATTGAATCGGCATCAGGAGCCAATACGAAACAGTGGCCATATGGGTGGTCGATTTTCAGAGAAGCGTCGCATCAAGAACCCGGCCACTGGGGAATATTTCAAGTTGAGTGAGCCATGGCTGCATTCTCATCTCATGATGTTCCCTGGCCTCCAGTCCCTTAACGAAAGCCTAGCTCTCCTCCAAAACAGCATCTCTCGGGGTATGGTATACACACCTCAGATGGAAACCGACCATTGCGGGTTTGTTACCAGTCCATCCAGTGGTGCTCAGGACTTGTTTGTGGGGCAGACCGTGGTGATCGCGGCGCAGCCACTCCACATCACCCGTGCTGATGAGCACTGCTTGCAATACCTTGAGGCCCGAACAACTGGTGAGTGAAATGGGGCAGTGATGCAGACATCACCAAAATCAGAAGGAATATTCAAGCCACTGAATTAAACATCCGCAGGATGTCGTTGCTCAGTCTCAGGTGTGAAACGTCATAATCACAAAAATAAATATGGAATCCTTTTCGGATCATTTCGCAGCAGTTCCTGACTGCTCAGAGCCTCTCTGCTACTGCCTAGTTGACTGAGGCCCATCCAGAGGAGTTCCCCTACGCCAGCCCGCTGGCCTGTGCCCGACGCATCTTGCCATTGGCAGCTGAGCCAGAGATGCAAGACGAGAAGGGTCTTGAGCCAGACCGCTGCCTGGCCGAATCGCTGCGTAACCACCCAAATCAAATGAGAGAAATTGGATGGAACTGTCCTCAAGTTGACCGAATTCGGCCCCCAATGTCGCCCTGGAGCCGGTAACTCAGTATGTCTTTGAACAAATATAATTGATATATGATATATATATATATAATATAGGGGAAGTGCTATCTTTCCTCCTTTTCAACCAGTCTGTGTGTGCCATCCACCCAGGTTTGAAGGACCTGGCTGCCGCCGCAGGGGTCTACTTGGTGGACCACGAAGTGGTGACGCTGCTGCGTCACTTCGGAGTAGCTGGTGGTGACAACCAGCCACCCAGGGTCCTTGGACCCTTGGCACTTCAGTGTGCTCAGAGCTGAACAGCCTTGCGGGACATGAAATGTTTCTGCAGAGCAGTGCCCAGTTGACCCCTGTTGATGTGTACTAACTGGTTCAATGTTCAATGGGGATTACTTGCTCTCAATCAACCAGTGCAAGTGGAGGTTTGGGGCGCTGCTCAGATGGCTTCAGCTGTTTCTACCACCCATTTTTTTGCGGGCCGTTTTGCCTGCTGGGGTAGCAGCACTACCCACTGTAGGGTTTTCAGGTCTCTGTAGAAGGAGGCATTTGGCCATGGAAGTGCAGACTTGCTGAGATGAATACATCCTGGACTTGTCTGGTTCCTGCAGCTTGTGGAAATAGAGACATCATGATGCGTCAGCTAATCAAATCTTTGTAATATCTGAACTGCTAGGCTAGGGGAACGCGATCTGCCTTCTGTGATGTTCCACTGCGACAAGGCTTTGTCTCACCAGATCTGCGGATGATTCTGCAGATCTGTCTCTGGGCATTCACCTCGAAGAAGGTCGATTTGGGTCCTGATCCGCCAAAGGATTTGGGCATAGCCAAGGGCACAGCAAGCAGAGTTGAGAGCCAGAAAGATCCAGAAAAGGAAATGGTGGTAGAATGGTATCTAGGGTTGGTTGCAAGAGCAATCCCGCACCAGTTGCGATGCAGATCCTGAGTCGTGCAGAGGCAGTGAAGTGTTTCTTAGTCATTTTTTCGCTGTTAGTTGCAGGCACGGGAAGTTGCATGGTGGGGCAGCCATTTGTGGTTCAGGGGCAGCCGAACTTCGCTGCCTGGCCGCGTGGCGTTTGCGCTTCTATGACGTCCAAGCTGAGCAAATCCATCTCCCTGCCTGGTCTCTACAAGATTGGAACTGACAAGCCTAAGAGCTTCAGTGGCAACGCACGGAAAACCACCCTGGGCTTCAAGACTGCTGGGAACTTGAAGTCAGCAGTGGATCTGAAGAGATCTCCTGAAGCTACTGAGCGCAGTCGCCACTTGGCATCCTTGCTGAAGACTGGTGGCTGGCGGACCTGCTATCGGGAAGAGGAAGATGGCCCCATGTTGCAGGACTGGGCAGCGTTCACAAAAATGACACCGACTGCACAGTACACACATGATAGCATGGCCTTGCAAGGACGATCGATAGGATTCACGATTCAAACATCCACAAGCGTGGGTCGAGATTCTACCGCCTTTTTTCGCGTGCTTTCGGATTGAGTTCCGGCAGAAACAACATTTGCCTGTTTGCTGCCTTCAGGAGGAGGACATCATTCCCAAGAACATGAGGCACCCGAGGGTGAGCCCAGCGTGGCTAAAGCATGAGAAACAGGTCCTTCGCTGGTATGGATTCTTTCAGGACGTCACCCATGTTTTTGGGACTGTGCCCATATAGTCTCCAAAGTGCTTGAGTAGGTTTCCCTGGACAGTTTCTCTCCAACTTCAATCCTTGCATTTCCTGTTTCAGAAGTATGCGCCCTCCTGCAGTGGCCACTGTAACATCATCAGAATCCAGAATCCATATCCATTTATTCCATTTGTCTACAGATCAGCCAGCCGTTACCAGAGATTCATCCGCAGGAGACCGTGACGGAGAGCGCGGAGGAGAATAGTCGTTACCGGCATGTGTACATCATGTATTTCATGGAGGATGGCACCTTGGGCATCAATGAGCCAAAGGTGGAGAACTCGGGTATGCCACAAGGCAACTTCCTGAAGAGACAGAAGGTACAGAAAGAGGATGGGACTTATCTGGGTCCAGATGATTTCCACATCGGTTCAGAGGTAACTATTTGCGGACATACCTTCCACATTTGTGGCTGTGAACGCTTTACCAGATGGTTCTACGAGGAAAATGGGGTGGTGATTGAAGAAGTGCCTCGGTCCTCTATTCTTGCTATTCTTTCTGGGGCGTTTGGTGGCTTGTTTCCTGTTCCCGCTGCAGCGACATCAAAATATAGATACAATTTTGACTTCATACGTTCAACTTATACTGTATAATACTGTATATATATATATGATTTGGTACCACACACTCTCTCTCTCTCTATGTATGCACATATAATACCTACATTGAGTATGACCATAGTAGCTATTCCAATCGATTGCACCTCGCGTAGTATCGGCAGTTTGTCTTCAAGTGGCCGAGGATGAAGAGATTCCCATTGACACTTGGCAGACCAACTATCGCATCCGAAAGGCCAGAGATCGAGGTGGAATTCCGTTGACCAAGGGTGTGATGGACGACAAGGACGGAGCTGCTGGAGATCGTCGTGTTTTTTGGACAACTGGGGACCAAAAACCGGATGTCTTCGGAATGGCATGAAGATCCCAGGGTTTGAGCCGTAAAATGGCCAGTAGCAATGTACCCGTACTTTGGTATGCAAACTTTAAGCAAGATTTACGGTAGGATATACTACTTGAAAATGCAGCATTTTGATGCATTTGGAGTTTCCCTGGTTCAACATGGTGCCAAAATGTGCCAAAGGTTTGTTTGGCCACCAGTTTGGCCGCAGCCGACTGCAGGCGATGTTTCGAGCACTTGGAGGCATTCCTCCAGTGGATAAGAAGCTGGCTCAATTCCTGCTGAACGACCGAAAGGTCCTGCGCTTCAAGGTGCAGCTCGGGGAAATTTATGAAAATTTCAAGGGATTCCTGTAGCTGGGGTGAGAAAACTGAGAAAACCTTCATGTTTTTTTCTCCTCTACATTGTTTCGAAAAAATGTAACACATAGAGAATAGTAAAGGTCAAAGGATGTCAGTGGAAAGAACTGGTGGAGCATCCCTGAACCGCTACCCCCCTGTCATGAGGGCTACTGGGACGACCATACGCCATATGGCACCAGATTCATGGCATGGAGATGGGGGAATTGCTGGGACTGTTCTGCGAAGAAAGTGCTGTGTGATGGGTGGGGATGGGTGGGATGGGTGTGATGGGTGGGGAGAAATCAAATCAAAGGCCATTCAAAGGGACCAGGCCTTTGGGACAATTTACCCTCTGGTAAACTAACATAGCTATCGAAAATGGCCATTTATAGTGGATTTTCCCATTGAAAATGGTGATTTTCCATAGTTATGTTAGTTTACCAGAGGGTACTGCTTGATTGCTGTTTTCATGAAGGGATTCCTCATACAGGCGATTTCGTTCAATGCTGCCGTATTGCTGAACAGCCTCCAGAAGAAACACGGGATTTGTTCTTCACCGGCAGTGAAAATCGCCGGTTGTGGGAAGTCAAAATTCATTTATATAGATTGAACTAGCACTAGCTCCAGATTGGTCATCAATCATCCGACACAGAGGTGTCCAGCCGGGCAGCGTTTCTGAGGATTTTATTTCATTCTCCACTACTATTTAGCGGACAACACCTGTGAGATCAACGAGGCCTTCCAGCTTGGCATGTCTTCGCAGCAGAGATGCCAGAGTCTTGATCCGCCCCCGACATACCTGTGGGTGCATCCCAATTAGTGAGTGATTGATAGCCTGCGTAAACCTCGGGAATATCCCAAGTGTAACTGGCTTGTAACATGGTTTGCCCACTAGCTGGGTTGCACATCACATTATATCACTCTTTGGGTTAGTTAGTTAGTTAGTTGGTTGGTTAGTTAGTTAGTTAGTTAGTTAGTTAGTGAGTTAGTGAGTTTGTTCGTTCCTTCGTTCGTTCATTAGTTTGATCATCATGTATGCACACACCACATATATTTATATACAATATTATATAGTTAAATAATGTTATGTATAGAGATGAGAACATCAAACACACACACACAATATATATATATATGTATATATACATGTATGTGTATCTTGCATGTTTGCTCCTTACGCCCGATCCCATGCTAGGCTCACTGCCGGAACTCAGGGCGAGCGGCCTGGCCGGCGCGGGGCTCCAGCTGGCGATCCATGGAGGGTTTGATGGGGAAAAACATGGGAAAAACATGGGGAAATCCAGTTAGAAAGGGGAAAAGCATGTTGATCTCCCATGGTTGATGGTTTTCTTTAATAGATGTGAGGGATTCGATGGGATATTTCTATATATTTCTGTCTTAAGGATTCATAGGGATTTATTTATGGGATATGAATGGTTACCCTCCGAAAGTCACACATGGCTTGCTGAAATATCACCCATTTGTAGATGATTTTCTCATCAAAACCTTCATTCGGGGAAATTCGCACCTAGCCATGTTTGATTGCAGGAGGGTAGATTTGAGTAAAATCCTACTAGGACAGCGGTAAATCACTTCTCTATCTTTTTCGGGGTTGCTACACTGATCCATGTTGATCATGATTTTTGGAGGCAACTTTGTTACCCTCTGGTAATTTAACATAGCTATGGAAAATCACCATTTTCAATGGGAAAATCCACTATAAATGGCCATTTTCGATAGCTATGTTAGTTTACCAGAGGGTACCCCTCAACCAATCAACAGCGAATTCCGACTTTGTTTCGCTTTCGCCGAGATCTTCATGAAGCGTGGTCCATTGCGCAAGAGCCGCTGGGCTGCGATTAAGCGTTTGTGTTTTGTGTTTAAATACACTAGTGGTCAATTGGTTTATTTCAGCAGTGAATCATCCACCAGGAAAACTACATTCTGGATGCTATAGCATATATATATATACACACATATATATATATATATAGCAGAATTAGGTTCCCACCTGCTCTCTTGATCTGCCGAGGCAACTTTGTGAATGGGATTCCCGCCATGCTTTCTTCTCAAGCGCCGCTGTATTTGCCAGAGGACTTGAAGGTACAGCCGGACATCCGGTGTCAAACTGCTGGGATCTTTGATTTGGTCCAGGATGGTTCAAGTCGCTTTTGGGGTGGTGATCGCCCCCAAAAAAGTGGACCAATCCATGAATCTGCAGATGGCATCGCAGGTGGGAGACTCCATCAAGGTATGGGGAAGGAAGGTGGCAGACTCAGTGCCGGCGAAGCGCTGACTGTTCGAGCCCTCCGTAATTCCAAGTTTGCAGGAAATGGATCGGAATGGGTCATATACAGAATCCATCAGAATCCCAGAATTGGGTCGATTACCAATTACCAGATGATAACTGGTGATTTTTCACCACAGATTACCCAGATTACCATTATAGGTATTGGCTTCACCACATTACCAATGCCGGTCACATGACAGGGACCCAGCTCCAGGTGGTCCTATATGACTGTGACGATTTCACCCGCAAGTTTTACCTCGACTACCTGGGTCTCTCGGACATTGCTGTCTTGGGTCAGGTGATGTCAGTTTTGTCAGTTTTTTCTGATTTTCTATGCGCTTCAGATGGCCTAGGCCCTAGGCTGTTTGTAATTGGTGGTGCTCAAAAAATATTAGGAGGTATTTCAGAAATGCATTTTTTTATGTGTAGAATTTTCTCCACAACTCCGTTCTGGAAGGTCTTGACCAGTTCGAGGGACGTATTGATGTGAGTGAGAAGCCTCTGACGCACCTGAAGCTCACGCCGCCTCCACACAGCGGTGTTGGCAAGGCGTTCGCGCCAGAGTTTCCAGAATTTCACTTGAACATCGTGGATACCTAACTAAAATCTACATATAATATCATATAAATCCACACCAGATTCACCAGCCAGAAATAGTCTAAGAATATCTATATCAAAATCCATATATCTATCTCTCTCTATAATTATATAATTATATAATAAATTATATATGTCTGCAAATAAATAAATGAATAAATAAATAAATGAATGAATAGATAAATAAATAATAAACAAATAAATAAGTCAATAAATAAATAAGTAAATAAATAAATAGATAAATAAATAAATAAATAAATATATATATATAATTATATATATGCATCATTTCGTTTTCCACTCGCCCAATTGGTTGCCAGCCTTGGCCCCTGGAGGAGGAGGACTCCCTGCTGAACTGCACCATGATCCAGCCAAAGCCTCCCAAGGTGTCAAGTCTTGTGGTTTCCATTGGATGGTGATGGATGATGGATGGTGAAGTATTGGATGATTTGGATGGTGAATTATTGGAGGATCGTCTTATATTTTTTTCCTAGTTTTGGTGGTGACTGGTGTTCATTGGATGCTGAATTTCATTGGGTTGATTGTTCATCGGACGGTTCCAAGGAACGTATGTTCCGGGTAGGGACAGCCTTGCAATCGCAAATGCTTTCTGGGGAGATCACTGGACACTCAGAAGACAAGTGAATCTGCTGCAGATTGACCTCGAAAGAATGCTGGTGTATGGTGGAGATGCACTGCGCCGGGAACCCAAGATGGAATCACCCAGAGCAGTGTCATCACTTTGAGAAAACTCACAGAGACCAAATCTTAATGAGTATACAGATATGTACAGTGTATATATATATATATACATATGTTTATATATTAAAAAATATCCCTTAAATCCATCAAACCTATTCACGACTAGGTTTCAAACCCCATTTGTATAGGTATCATGATATAATGGTGCTAGTAATTTCAACCCCACCTTTGCAGCCCAAAAATCGTTGGGTTCCCACCCGGTCACCCCAGTGGGTCAGGCTTCGAATGCAAGATGATCAACGGCGAGCCAGAAGACGAGCTCCGACGTTTGGTCATTGCCTTCTACCCAGCAGATGGTGAAATGGCAGTTTTTGAGGTGCCGGTGATGGGAGCCGCGGGTTTTCTTGGGGTGCCTAAGTGTACAGACACAAGGCCACCAAACATACGAATACCATGTATATATGTATACATAAAATTACATATACACTTACACCATAAGATTTGGTCTTATCAAGATGAACTTTGAGATGACATCTGCCATCTTGGCCTTGAACCAGTGCGCCATTTTGCGCCACTTTGCGCCACTTTGCGCCACATGTCACAATGGCCGGCTTGATCTTCTGATCAGGTTCCGGTGCGCAACAGTGGGCACATGGGAGGCAGATTCTCTGAGAAGAGGCTCTTGAAAAATCCAGACACAGGCAGCTTGGATGAACTTCAACTGCGCATCTCATTCAGAGTATTTCTCTCATGAGCTTCTCTCCGGTTATTATAGAACATATAGAGTAGATAGTGTACAGCTTAAGGAACTCCCAGCCTTCCGTCTGGGTCCTGTATGGTACTGTATGGTCCTGTGATGCCAGTCCCTTGGCAGAGGCAGCTACTTCAAACTCCATGACTTGTACGTGGGCAAAGTGATCACAATTGCTGCGCAGCCTTTGCCCGACCCTCACTGCTGCCATTGCGTCTTGTGGTGCCTCCCCAGTAACGTGCAGGTATGTAGGCACTGTGAGGCACCGTTAGGCGCTGTTAGGCGCTCGGGCTGTGAGCTAGGACCTTTGCTTGTCAATTTTTAGGCAAATCGTTCGGGCGGATGAGCGCTGCTTGCAATTCCTGGAGGTAGGGGCTGAGAAGCTTCCAGGAACTCATGATTTGGGATTTCGGACGCATGTGAACCAAGAGTATGGACACTCTGGATCGAAGATTGCTTTGACACAACAAGGGAATATGTCCAAATAGGTTCTCAACCGTGCATTCGAGATGATGCTTCAACTTTTCCATCACACACTATATAAACAGATTCCACAGTCACGTGCTGCATTCTCGGAATCCACATCAGAGGATGTATAAATCAAGTCCTGGAAGCTCCAAAACGTTGCCACAGGCGCGGCCAAAGGAGTTTCCATATGCTGATCCTGTGGAATGCTCAAAGCGATTGCTGCCTCTGGCAGATCATCCAGAGATGTGCCATGCCCAGATTCAGATCGGGGGCCATGGGGCTGCCATGGGGCTGCCATGGGGCTGCAACATGCTTAGCAGTGAATGATTTGAAATCGTGACCTCCTGAATGATGGCTAGTAGATGGTTGATGGTGTTGACTCAGAACAGGCCATATTCGAAGAATCAGGCACATCCCACACCACCTCAAGTCATACAGCAATCAGCCCCTTGGCATTCACCGCTAGAAAAACCCGCGAAACTCCGAGGCAAAGCCCAGACGGTGTTGACCCAGATCGTTTGAAGGACATGGCGCTGGAGGCGCTTGTTTCGGACATGGCCCAGACATGTCCTGGCTGCCACGGTCGAATCAGCGTCACAAAGCACCCTCCGGAATCAACATCCAAAGGTTCGGATCAGCGTCGCAGAATCAGCGTCAAAGACGATCCTGGATTAACATCGTGAATAAACGGTCGGGATGGTCGGGATGGTCGGGATGGTCGGGATGGTCAGGATGGTCGATGATCGGGTTTCGTTCGGGTTTCTTTAGGGTTTCTTTTAGGGTTTCTTTCGGGTTTCTTTAGGGACGGTCGGGATGGTCGGGAGGGTCGGGGTAGTCCGTAAGGTTGCGATCTATACCGTCCCGATGTAGATTCCGATCCAGCCGTGCCAATCCGAACCATTTCGATTCCGATCCGACGACCTCGATCCAACCAACACCCCACGTGGACGCCCTGGAGGCTGGCATTTCCATTGTGGATCATGAAATCATCACCCTTCTGCGAAGCGTTGGCCGGGGCCCACAGCTGGCTTTCTTCAGCAGGTGGTAGGTTGGGGTGAGGGATTTTTGAGGTGTGACATGTGAGCAGTGAAAAGCATTCTTGAAGTTCGGGAGGCTGCCGGCACTGAATTTAGGTACAGGGTGCACGCAAAAAGTGATGGCCCTTTCGATCAACCAAGGCGTCCCAGCTGAGACAGAGTCGGGTCAGCCAAAGGTCATAGGGCCAAAGGTGCTGGAGTGTGCTGGGGTGAGTTAATGATCCAATTGAAATCATTTGAACTGCTGGGCTGCAGCAAGCAGCGATTGAAGCCATGGCCCATCTTATCATGCCAATGCAGACAAGACACGTAGAGCCAGTATGGGCCAGTCACGTTTTGTGTGAAAATGGGGCCATTGCACCATGGCTTCTTATGGATGTACTCAGTGTAGTTTCTCAACTTGACTAGCTCGAGCTTCATGTCATTCGAGAAGAACTCTGAATGATCGAAGCACTGCGTGAATTCAGCCGCGCGAAACAGCTGTACTAGATAGGACACTTGGTGACTGTTGACAAGGGGCAGTTTGTTGCTTGCCTGTGAAACAGGCTGCGACTCGGAAAGCTATTGCCAAAGGAGGTTTGAATATATGTTTGAAGTTTCATTATCTCAGTCAATGCTTTCAACGTTGCATGTAGGAAAGTATGGGTATTGCCATCCCAATCCAACATCAATCCGCAAATCTGCGTGACTCGTCGCCGGTCACCCGAACTGTTGGCCACAAAGGGCCTCCCTAGATGCACAGACATCTGGGATCCGTGCATGGAGGCTGCTGGCGCACTGTAACACGCCCAAACTACCAAAACAGCTGAGCTTTGTGTGGAAATCTGTGGAAGCGGATCAGCTTCTGCAGACTTGAGAGCAATTTGAAAAGAAAGCCATGCCAGCCATTGAAGACTGCAAGAATGTCTCACGCCAGGATGGAAGGGAAGGAAGGGAAGGGCGAGGAGAAGAAAAAGGACAACAAGGCTATGGCTACGGCAAGACTCCGAATTCACGGTGAGGGTCTGACCATCACTGTGAGAAATACATAGAAATACAGAAAACATCAGAAAACCAGAGGGACGAACCAGTGGCACCAACGTGTCCGTTAAGACTGGGTTGGCAAGTCAAGTTTCGGAGAAGTTTGAGATCACTAGGTTCCATGGAGAAAAGGTGTTGGTAGCAACGATTGCCAGGATGATGTTGAAGGCAACGTTGAGGACCATGGAAGATTGGGAACACCTTGAGTGCACGGAAAAGAATCCAGCTTCCCTGAAATTTTGACTTCACGCCCCTTAAAAGACGGGGCTGGAACGCGATTCCCTTGTTTTAGCAACCGATAGATCTCCAGGAGGAGGATGTGGATGATGAAATCTTCGGCGACGACGATGACCTTGCAGGTTTTGTTGGATCTTTCCAGTTCCTTCAGTGCTATTTTGGGGGTTTCTTAAAATGGGGGATCACCAAGACCACAGGTTTCAATACTATGATTTGGATGATTCGGGGGCACCCCCACTTGAGGAAACTTCCATTATCTTCCATTTTCTCACAGCCCGTTGATTTTTAAAACAATTTCATGCCAGAATATCCATTCGATTTCTTTGTCAGAGGCTACCACGACTTTGAAGATGGAATGGGGGATGACTTTGAGGATGCTGCAGGCCCTGCACTTGGGTATGTACTCCAGAAAGACACCGTCTTATCCAATTTCAAAAAGCGCTCTTTGGGCATCAGGTGGTGATGGTGATGCAGATTTCTGATGGCACCATGGACTATCCTGGAAGACGCCCTGTGCAAAGGGACAGAGTTTCACCCGTTCAGTGGTGTGAAAAGGATGAAAAAGGTGCCCTTTTTGAATGTTGTGCTCCAAATCACCCAGAAATCCTTCCTTAGGTTGCGAGATCGTGCTGCTGAGGTCTCAAAACTCTGAAGTGTTTAATAGCTCAAAGTTTGCCAGCAATTTGCGGACGCCACGTGCCCGATTTTTTCCCAATGGCATCGCGTTTTTTGCTTGCTGCTGCTGGAGCTGTGATGCTCGCGTGCTGTCTTCAGGCTGCCTTTGTTGTGCTTCCAGGTGCCCAAGCACCGGCCCTTCGTGGCGCAAGGACTCAAGGAGATGCATCCTTCTCCAGCCTTGGCATGACAAGCGTGGCTGCAACCACAGCTGCCTTTGGCGTAGCAGCGGCTGTTGCTCGT
>Ga0126342_10013249_pt1 | contig 14633 bp, 10 predicted proteins | sample Cyp1metagenome_FD_92528 | JGI IMG/M metagenome (GOLD analysis project Ga0126342, IMG submission 92528) | Coral microbial communities from Lord Howe Island, Old Settlement Bay, Australia - Cyphastrea 1 metagenome | ecosystem: Host-associated > Invertebrates > Cnidaria > Coral ... | reverse complement strand
TATAGGATATCTATAGGATATCTATAGGATATCTATAGAATATCTATAGGATATCTATAGGATATCTATAGGATATCTATAGGATATCTATAGGATATCTATAGGATATCTATAGGATATCTACAGGATATCTATAGGATATCTATAGGATATCAACCATTTTTGTGGCTATCATGATGGGATAGAATAGGATATACAACCTGGATGTGCCTGAAATGCGGCTGGGAAATGCAGTCTTGCTGGTCCGAAGTTGGACTCGTGTTGGATGCAGTTTCAACCACTGTGTCTTGGGGTGTTCCCCTAGGGTATCAGACCCAAAAAGATAGATATAGATCAACAGCAAACAAAAATGGAAAATATCAAGATCTGAAAATAGATCACTCACTTGGAATCCAGTTTACCTGATCCGTTGGGCCCTTTCCTTTGGGAAATCTTCACCAACGTAGGAACTAAGTTCACCGTAAGTTTGGTCCATATTGTTGGCAACCCTGGCTGCCATAAACCTACCATGACTCGGGAGGGGTTCAATATGTTGAAATCCCAGTCATTAAAAAATGGTGATGACTTGGGGGTGGTTTATGACATTATTGGGTATATTATTGGGTTTGCCACGTTAAACCCATCGAGGCACGCGACGACTTTGCCCGAGACATCTCCCGCAGAACCGTCCTGCACGGTGCACCCCAGGGCCAGGTCGGGGGCCCCCCGGTAGGGCTTATGACTCCAGGAATGACATTTCACAGGAGATCGCCAGACTGATAAAAAGGCCTTGCTCTTCACATGTAGGCTACGTCCTTCTTGACAATGGGCAGGCCAGCCACAGGCGGTTCCATGCTGATGAAATATTGTGCCTCTTTCACGATCCCCGGCGGCTGCTAAGTGTGACTAGAGCCGAGAGCAAGACAAACGCATGGTTCTCGAGGCAAATAATGTGGTGAACCCAATTCATGAACCATAGCCGAGTTTACTCTCCGGAAGGGTTGTGAGCCTCAAAAAGTGTTCCGATATGTGTATCTGTGCCTATGTGCACACACACAGATATATATTATAATATATATAGATATATAATATGTACAGTGTATATATATATAATATGTACAGTGTATATATATACATACGTTGTGTGTAGACGGTAGAATGCGGGTCCTGTCAATTCTGAGTTGGCTTATAACCCCATCCAAATCCAACTATAGATATATCTACCCAGACTCCCGACAATTACAGTAGATCCAGTGGGCCTACTTTGCTATCCAAGTCAGATAGCCAAGGGGTCACACTTTGTAGGAGCGCAGTTGGGGTTGTAAATGGTAAACGGTAAAAGGCATATTGTGTTTGACCATGATTACATAAACTAAAACAGATGAAAACCCTCATGACTTGGGATTTCCCATGAAAAATAAAACAATAAATCCATGTAAATCCATGTGAAAATTTATTCCGAACTACAGTAAATCCATAAAAATCTCATTCATTACCATCATCTAATCCAATTTATGGAAAATTGGCGAAAATGATCAACACCAGGAGCTATTCATGCCGCTGGCACTCCATGACATCTGGATCCCGAAACTTGGGCCTTCCCACAGCACCGCAGCAGCGCAGCGCACCGCTGCGTGACGTTCCAGTACCTGGATGTGGTAGATGGAAGTTGTTGTTGCATGTTGTTGCATCAAATCCGGGGATTTCCGGCAGATTTGGCCAAGTCTGGGACATTTTTTGTCGTAAATTCAGGATACCCTCTGGTAAACTAACATAGCTATTGAAAATGGCCAGTTATAGTGAGTTTACCCATTAAAAATGGTGATTTTCCATAGTTATGTTAGTTTACCAGAGGATAAATCCATGGGGATTGACATGGATTGACCATGGGCGGGTTCCGTCTCTTTTCGCCAATTTCTGGTTGCAACCAAGTCTCCGCTTCGATCTCGCCCAATTCGATGCGAAAACCGCGAAACTTCACCTGGCAACGGTGCCAAATGCGCCAACGATAGGCCAATGATTGGGGAGAAGTGGTCCACTTTGGATTTGGGATGCACGCCTGTTGATCCATCCGCCCCAAGAACTCCAGCCCTGGCGCAGGCGGGGCCAGGGAAATGCCGCAAGCTGAATCCACTAATGTAGTTGATAGTAAAAGAAATTAACTCAAAAAATGAAACAAATACTTTACAAGCTGAAATACGTGCGCATACTTAGGGATGCTTTACCTTGCTAGCCATAATTGATGGTGAGATCAGCTAGGCCACAGAAGGATGTGGACACTTGAAATATCCTGGTATCATCCATGCTCAGTCCAGTGTCAATGGTTATATGTTTCAGAATTATCTGCAGGAAATGACCGTTTTATGCAAATGGCTGCAGCAAAATCTGGGCAGAAGATTCCCTACAACCGAAGCTCATCCCAAAACCATGGCTTATCATGTGTATTCTTCTCATCTGTTTTTCCTATGCGGTCATTTGACACCTGTATTGTTTTCGTGCTCGGTGTGGCAGATGTAGCAGTGTTGAAATATCTAAAAGATCCACGATATGTTGAAAGTCTTACCATGTCCTACCTTTCACCAAGAGAAGATGTCATGCAGGTAGCTAGCTGAGAATGTCACTAGCGTTCCTGGCCTTCCTCCCCCAAGCGTGCCAAATCACCGGTGCGGTAAACCTTGGAGCTTTCAAACATCTTTTCTGATGCTGTGCCCTGACAGTTCCGGAAGTTTGAACTCCGTTCGGATGGTGTCTCCACCATGGGTTGCTTGGGCTCATATCCGATGTTGGGGAATATTCACTGTCTTGGCTCAATTTGCAATAACAAGAACATGAAATCCCCCCCCTCCATTTATTGAACCCCCCATTTATGATCCAATCACGTTCCAATCACGTTCCAATAGGGACTGCCATTGGCTATGAATAATCCACCATGAATCCCCATTAATACATTGGGGGGATTCATGTTGAATTATTATAATCATCAATCCATCAACTGGATTTAAATGGTAGCTAGTAGCTAGCAAATCCATTATCATAATTCACCATGAATCCCAATCCACGAGTCCATGAGCAAAAATCCATTGGGATGTCCATTCTCAGAAAAAGGAGCTCTGATACCATCTTCCTCCATGAAGCTCACAGCAGTCAGCTCAGGACGATGGTGGTAGCCCAGGGCCACTTGGACCCCCCCGACCTGCAGCGAAGGGATTTCCGAACGACCGTGGCAACGGTGGGAGATCGAGCAACCCAGAAAATCAATGATCATCAATGATCATCATACCCTCTGGTAAACTAACATAGCTATTGAAAATGGCCTTACATATATGACGTGAAATTTCCCATTAATAGCATGGTGATTTTCCATCGTTACGTAAACGGAAACGTTTACCAGAGGGTAGGTGTTTTCATGTGTTTTTCTGGTGTTTTTTTGGGGCTGATTTTGAAAGGGCAGATTCCATGGATTCCCACTGTATCTGTTGAATCCTGGCCATGGAAAAGCCTCAAGCTGCGTCCGAGTCACTAACAACTCACCAGTTCCATCTGCTTCTGCCTGAACTGCTGAGGGCCTGGGGGGGCTGGACCCTGACACGCCATGCTTAAATGAACCAATTCTGTCGTATGACTACCAGGGGTTCTCCAGAAATGGTGCCTGCGGCAAACCTACAAAGGAACAGTCCATCTGTGCGTTGGGCCTTGAATGTTGGCCCCATTAAACCCCATGCCTAGGGTCGTGGGTAGATAATTGTATAATCCATTATAATCCCATCTCCCGGATAAGACCAGCATGAATAGAACCAATATACATGTCACATCATTTCACCAGGGATCAGCAGGGGTTCGATTGGGGCTTGTGTTTAATATTCTGGTGAAGGGATTCATAATGTCAACCTTGGTCTGGATTAGTAAGCCCCCTCTCCGTAATTTTCTCTCTGCCATTTTAAGTAGTGAATCACAATTTAGGTGATTCACCCCCTAGTTGATCAACCAGGGTGTATGAATCCGGGGTTGACATGAACATTTCATAACAGTTCATAAAAACTCATCAGTTGCCCGCGCCTCCAACGCCACATGCACATTGGGCAGCGGCAGGCCAATGGGCACGGACAGCCGCGCTTGGGAGCCTGGGAAACGCTGGCGCGCAATTGGGAGATTGCCTCCACCACTTTTACATTGGCGTTCCTGATAACGTGAGGCTTAGCAAAGAATTTGGTGGAAACATGTGGAAACACATTGAAAAATTGAAACCACCGGCATCGGATTGTAGGAAAACCGGAGGGCGAAATTCCGCAGAAAAGGTCAAATGTGATCCAAGGACCAGGCATTCCTGTCTTATCTGGTTCATCGTTTCATCCCAACTCAACCAAACTACCGTTCAGTTGGAGTGTGTCATCCCAGCGAGGGATGGAAGAGCAATGAATTCATGCGCTATCATCCAGTCTGCATATGTGACACCACAAGCTACGGATATGTGCGAGCCGCTGGTGCTCAATGCATAGGTCGTGGCCCAAATCGTGGCTTCCTTGCAGCTGTCGTGAGTTCATCCTCCCACAAAACTCGCCCTCCCTCTGCCCCACAGCATTCCCCCAGTCCGTTGGGCCATAGGCATTCCACAGCCCCCGGCCAGCCGCATGTTGAAGGGGCTCCACCAAGCTTGGAGGGAAGGCCTGTAGCAGGAAAGCTGTGCCCCAGACGGGAAGACCTACTGCAAACCCCTAACTTGATTGCAATTGAAGGGAACAAATGCGAGAAAACCCTTCTAACTTCCGGGTGGCTGGTAACCCTTTCCCCCTAATGCCTGTGGATTTACACATCTTCGGAACCAATTTAGGTCTAATGTTAGGGTGCCGCCTCTCCGCCGCAAATCGCCGACAAGCCTGCAACGAGGTTCCCCCGGGCGATTGTCAAGCGAGGCCGGGAAATCGCAAGGGCAAACCAAAAGGGGAAAAAAAGCTGTAGGGATTTTGCAGGGTAGTTAAACATGCTAGTGTATGCATTAAAAAAAAAAAACTATTGGCTACATAGATCTAGACATAATAAGAATGCACACTTTGGAGGTCGATGGTTCCCTTCACGGCCATGTGGGGGCAATCTAAAAAGATACATGCATAGCACATTTCCCTATGGCGATTGGTTTATCAATTTATCATCATGCTCCGTCTCAAATTTTAATATTTCAATGTTTGATCATTTTTGGGTACCCCGCGGTATCACATGTTGAAACAAACCCAAATACCGCATGTTTTGTCATATTTGATCCCGCAATACCCCCAATTTGGGACTGGTTTTATTCCCATTCTTTGAGACAAACCCCCATCTTCAATTGGTTTAAGGGACCTTTAACCTTTAAAGATCCATCTCTGAAAGAAAGTTCTGAATCCAACCCCCGCGCCTCCATGTCCCTGGTAGCCCGCGGAGACCAGCGAGCGCCACAGGGCAGGCGTGCCCTGAAGCAACTCCACCTCCTGTGGTGGAGGGGCCCAAGGGGCCCAAGGGGGGACTGAAACCGATTTGAGAATATTTGAGATGATTTTAGCATTGGGGCTTTACTTAGGATGCTATACCCGGTAATCTCTAACATGACAAGATGAGGAAGGTAAGGTACCATTTTTGGGGGAACTAACAAGCAAATCATGTAATTAACAAAATCGACATGTAATTATATAGATTGCTTGCATGACAGATGTACATTCTATAGCTCTCAAATTGTCATGGAGAAAGTGATCAAGAATGCTGCATATGCAAACAATCTGCCTAGCAAGCAGATTTTCCCATGGCCGTGTTTGTCTGCAGGAACCACTCCAGGTGGTCAGGCTTTCAACTTGCAAGCCCCAAAAGTAGGGGAAATTCAACAGGTAGTTGAAGAAACCAAATGACCCCCATTTTGCGCAGTCTGTGGATCACACACAGTCCACCAGCCACCAGCCACGCCTGGCTTTCCAACAAGCCGGCCAACTTTGCCCCGTTCCTGGCGGTGTTTGCCGACGCCAGGAACAGGGAAAAGCCAAAGCAGAGGGGCCAGAAGATCTCCAGCACCGAGATGTCGAAACCTGGTTTTCATGCTGCTTGGTGCACCCTCTGTCCCCCCAAAAAAAAGGGCCGAGTAGTCCCCTGAATAGACCTGAATTGATGGCGTAAGGCTTACCCTCTGGTTATGTCAAAATAGCTATGGAAAATCACCATGTTTAATGGGAAAATCCACTATTTCTATGGTCATTTTCAATAGCTATTTTTGACATAACCAGAGGGTAAAAGTCACCAATCTGATCCCTCAAAGCTTCCCTGCTGCCAGGCCGCAGTAGGTGGTGGTGGCCACCAATTTCTGCAGCCCACCGCCAATCATCGAGTGGAAGGAGTGCAGCACGTTCCTGAGGACTGATGCTGCAATTAGGTGAATGATGGGGGTGATGAAAAGCTATCCAAAGCTGATTTAAGGTGGTTTAATGTGGTTTAAGGTGGTTTCATTGATGCTTTCCCTAATGTTGCCCATCAGTATCGCCTCATAGCAACGTTCTTTAAACTTGCCTGGGTTCCCCTCAAACACAGAAGCATGTTGGAAGACCTGTGTCCGTCCTCTCCTTCTTTTGAAATGTCATCAAATGATAGGGAATGCGGGAAATTGTGTCAAAGTCTGACGGCAATTTGGCAGCACCTTACATGTATATCATGTATATTCACGAATTAAAGGCAACTGTCATAAGTATGAGTAATTCCTGCGAGCAACCCACCCATGACCATGAAATCTTACTTTGCAGCTTGGCTTCAATACACTGCGCTGCGGCACTAAAACGCCTTTGGGCGTCCCCGTGCTGCCAGAAGTGTACCTCAGCCCCAATGCAAAGGCCCCTCGCCTTCCACTGCTCTCCACCGGATATAGCTATAAACATATCATATAAATAACTAAATAAATAAATATAAATAAATAAATGAATGTATATTTATTTAAAAAAAAATATTATGTATAAATGCGGATTAAAGTAATAGAAATGGTGACTCACCCTCTGGTGATCTAGCACAACGGAAGATCCATGAAAATTCTCCCGTTTCTAGATCAAGTCTCTGAAAAATGGTGGGTTTCCATTGCAGGGTGGATACGGATAGATTGCCAAACGAGTTCTTTTCGAAGGTGTTGGCTTGTCGATGCTTATTGCCAATGCATTTCGTTCTGTGCCATCATCCTATTATAGCACGATGAATCCAAATCTATCCAAATCTCAGTTCACAAAAGAAAGATCCTGGAAAATCACTCGCACACCACTTACCTATTCAAAACCTGGCAGTGTTCCACAAATTTCCCTTGCCACCTTGGGGTGCTCCCTCTCAATTTGACATAAGTTAACAGTTAACATGGAATCGCGTTCCAAAAAAAGGCTTTAGTTTTCGTATCTCTAGTGCTGCATATGGCCCAACATGCCCAATTATTGCAAGGTGGTGCCCCATAGTTCTAGCTAAGTTGGAAAACATAACTCCAATCTCACTAGGGTTTATTCATATATCTACAGTCTAGTTATTAGCATGTTATTAGCAAAATTGGCAAACACAACTCCAATCACTCGATATCACTAGATTTAAGTAGTCTCTATGATACATCTTAATTAACCTGTTCTTGATTCATCTTGGGGCTGTGGTCACTGCCGCGTCACATCAGATAGGCCGGCCGCTCCGGGCGTCCCTCCGGAAGAAACGCCGCAGCCACGGTGGCATCAGCATCGCCCGGCAGGGGACTCAGTAGCCGACCTTCCGATCAACCAGTTGGGATGCCAACAAGGGATTCCTATGAAACACATTGAAACACCGGGACAACCAACTGTGTTTTATACAACAACCCACTAGGGGGGATAGCTATACAATCCTGTAGATAGTTTTGGAGGTTTTGTGCAGGAACCCCAGCCACGAAAAGCTGTCCAGAGATGTCCCAATAGTCTGTCTGTCACAATGGGAATAGTTTGAATATCTTTAGATCTTGAGTGAATAGCTACAATTAACACTTAAAACAGAAAAAATAATAACTCTTAGGTTTGCTATTGTTTACGTTGCGATTTCAATTCCCAGGCAAATTTGAACCAATCCTTCAATTCCAATACCTCCAAAGCTAAAGTTTGGGGTGTACCTTGGGCTCAAAATAGGTGATTTTCATATGATAAAGCCAATAGGTGATTAGCCATCCCATTAACCATTAGGGTTTCATTTGGACTTCATTTGGGGATGGTTTATTCTACTTTTATAACTATCAAATCTATCAATTATCCACTATGATCTAATATTTTCCCATGAAATATCATACTAAATATTCCACTGTTCTTGGGTTTTACCTCTGGTTGCGAAATCCTGCACCAGTTGGAATTGGGGTGAGTTCCTGGGAAAACTTGGAAGGGATTTTCATGGGCTGCTAGGAAATCTGCTGGTTTTCTGAGGTATGTTTCGTCTGGACGCGGCATCCGTCGTCCCATGTCATCCCCATCGCACCATCAATGGCCGTAACGCGGATCAGCTTCTCCTGGAGGACAACCCAAGCTCCAAAAGCACGGAAGCCGTCGCATGTGGGAAATCACCATGGTTTAAGGCTAACATGGTGGAAAATCATCTGTAAATACTGATTTTCCGGCTCAAATTCTCACCCCAAATCGCCAAAGCGCACAGCGGCTGCACTCAATGGAGGGGACGCGCTGGCTCGGCAGACGGCTTCTGTTCACAAAGAATAATAAGATTGTATAAGATAAAATAAGATAGTATAATTGGCCAATTAGCAAATGGTTTTCCCAAGGACTTGCCCCCATACTTTGGGGGTGCAGTTGGGGTTGTTAAAGGCTATATTATATAACCCCACAAAGTTGGGATATAACATGATATAACCTCGCTGGCCATCTCAGGAACCTAAATTGGAGGTACCTACCATATATATATATAATATATATATAAGGCCTATGTAAGGGCTATGTAAGGGAATATCCCCACAAGATATAGCCTTTATATGGTACTAACGTACCTCCATTTTAGGATCCTGAAATTCCCATTGATTACCCCCAAAACTATGGCTGCATATCCACTTATAACTGGAGCTACACCTCCACTTGGAGGATCATCCCAGTCCTGTTACGATCCGTTGGACCGTTGGATGATCCTCCAAGGAAGTACTGATCGGTGCTGCTGCCCAGTTATAATTTGCTTTGGAACCCCCATTGACTAGTGTAATTAAATGTAATTCATGTGCATTTTAAACTCTAGTTGACTCCAGTTATTGGAATTGTGTTTATCAACTGAACCAACAACTATACTGTAGATCTATGTCGTATAAATTTTACTCCAGTTCTTGCAGTTGCCTTTCCCAACTTAGCGAACGACCCGAGGCTCCTCCGGCATCAGGTTTCGGCGCCGGGCGCACCAACAGGTCACCAGGCACGCCGCCTGGGAATCCTCCAAGAGAAATCGCAGCCGCGCGCCCGGGTGCGTTGGTTCCAAGGGGAGGTAGGCAGCACCTGCCGGATGGTGCCGGAAAGGGGCTGTAGTGCTTCACCCAAACCTTGGGGATGGTCAACCCATTCCAAAACGTACAGGTTAGTATGGTAAAGAACGGGTTCAGCAACAAAGTACGTGTTTAAGAACCAAAACTCGAAGTTTCCCCAAAAAAAAACGAGGTTTCCCTCAACATGTGGAAATACCATACCCGAGGTTTTGTCTTGCACCTGTGGAATTCTAAGGGCTTTGGTGCTACGGGATGTTATTATAACCCCATAAGGAAACTAACCCACCTAGTGACTTATATAACTGGTGCTAATAACCCCACACGTGAACAAATCCACTTTTAGAAAAATTGCGTTGTCTACCATTTAAGTAGAATTTACAGTAAGTGGGGTGAAGCACCGAATAGACAATCGCTGAAATGGTTGGATGGTGAATAGCTGACAGGAAGTTGATGGGTGAAACAAGGATGCTTAACCATCCGCCTGCCAACCTGAACTCATCCAGTCTCCGGGTATCAAATAGGAAAAAGAATAATGACAATAATAAACATATATAAATAAATATAAGAAGTAACCACCTCCCAACCCAAGAAACCCACCCCATCCCCACCTGCAAAGAGGATCCCCAGCAGCGCCACCACCAAGGCTGGCGTCCGTTGCAGACACACCGCCACCGTCGCGTCCAAGTCCAAGCGTGGCCTCAGCACTGCCGCCAAGCGCCGGACGCGCAGCAGCAGCTCGCAGTGGCTCAAAAGGTAGGGAACCGCAGGAGCATCGCCCTCATCCTATCAGGGGAGCTATTGGGGAAGGGCTTGGGAAAATTCACCGTGTTGTTTGGAGTTAAATGATGTTTTTTTTTTATGATTTGGTCTGAATACGTATGCATGTATCTGAAGGAGTGTATGACAATGGTAAGTAATTCATCGACTTTCTTTGCGTGTCCATCAATTGTCCATGGTTGTGTTGGAATATATGGAATCATTACAAGAACCAACAAATGGAAACCAATCAAAGATTGATGCCTTCCAGCTTAACCCAAGTGGATATAGGACGCCACAAAAAGATCACAGTAGTAGCAATGACTCTGCGGAGCACTTCACTTCAATCCCAGCTGACCAACCAAAAATACCAAAAAAACATCAACACGCATTCACAGACACGCTAGGCTATGTCGAAAAAATCCATGACCTCTAAACATCTTGACCCAACTTAATCTTGAAGTCGGGCCATCTGCCACTCGCCCCGACTCCCCGACCTCAATTTCCAGCACCTCGCTCTCCACCGCCGGCCCGTTGCGGGTGGGGTGATCCAGCACCAGCTGGGGGATGCTGCGAGCGTCCCAGCTGCACTGACGACCACGCAGCCATGGCCGGCACGGCCGCGGCTCCATGGATCCATGGCCGAAAACACCGAGATGCTGAAAGAGACATGGCAAGTTAGATTTTGACCAATAAAAAATAATAAAAAATATACCAAATAAAATCCAATCACATCTAACTTTAAGCTACTAATGAAATGTGTTTTTTTTGGGTCTTGGGTGTGCAGGATCATTAAATGTGTTCGAATATATTTAAAGCTTATGAAATATGTAGCTACCTGGTGTGTTGAAAAATTGACTGTCATGCAGAACTCATGAATTGTAGTTGGCCATCTGCTGATACCCTAAGAAGACATAATTTGGATTCATTTGAGTGATACATGGGACTGTAGTCAGAACAGGAAGTGAGTCGCCTGCTACAGCCTGCTACATTGTTGACTCAAGAAACATGTTCCAGGTTGGAAATACGTCACCATCCTATCAGTCAAGAAACTGACCTGCACGATCCTGCACGTATTGTTTCCTTGCCCCTTGCGTCAGGACAAGAAATGGCAACGGCTTGCGTTTCTTGTCTTCAAACTTCGGATGAATACTGGGTGGCTCCAGCTGAGGAGTCAGATGGCATCAGCGCCAAGCCTTGACCCTCACCAAACCCCACCACAGCCCTTGAGCTCTGGACCAACATGCCGGGTTTCCGCCTGCGTTGTCGGAACATTTAGGCAAAAAGGAGGGGAACGCGTGTAAACCCATTACTGAATCACTGGTCCTCCTTTCAAATGGCCATAAATTGAGTAGACCACACGCTCAAACAATTTCAAACACGCAAACTTTTTTTCTGAAGTTTCCGTGCTCATCATGTTCCATTCCAGAGCCCAACAGGTCTTGAATGTTACATATGTTACTCCTGATGCCCTGCAGCCTTCCACGACTGCAGCACGCGGTCGATTTGCCTCGGCATTGAGATCACGGAGTTGAATGGTTGGGATGTTTCTTCTGGTGTTCTCCAGATCTTGCAGTTCAGAATCCATGAGACACAATGAGACACTGCCATCTGACTGCCATCTGACTGCCATCTGATATGTCTGATATATCAGGTATTCATATGACATACCATATGATACATCTGATATACAAATATATATTTTTATTGTATTTTTTCCCCTGCATGACCCACTCTGCGTCTCACGCGCCAATGGACTTTGCCATTGGGATATATAGATATCAAAATCATATGATATGTCCATGGTCCATACAAGGGATCCCGGGGAGTCCCACCTCTGGACTTGACGCAGAGGCCGGGGCCGCAACCTCAGATCTCATGGGCGATACCAGGGAGGCGTCGTCTCGAGCCATTGACAGGACGTGGTTACACCATGTTACATCAAATATATTGTTATTTATTGTTAGTTGTTAATTATTATATAATTATGGTTAATTATTGTTACATGTTATATGGCTATATATGGCTTATATTTCTTACAGTATGTCAAATATGGTTGACCCCGAAACGTGTTGACTTCCCAGCTGGGATAGCGGCTAGGTGGGAAAGTCTGGTCCTCTTTCCAGCTGGGATAGCGACATCAGGAAATGCTGATCTCTGAAATTTGATGAAGTGATGATGAAGTGATGATGAAGGCCATCAGGAATTGGGCGTCAACTCACTATGGATAACTATGGATAAGTAAAGCGGCTTTACTACATGGAAACTTCATGGCATGATGACAAAAATGATGACAAAAATGATGACTGATGAAGTGATGAAACATGATGACTTGCCCATGCCCAAAGCTTGAAGCAATTCACCATGGTCCCAGTGAGATTCCTCATGTTCGATCGTGGGATCAGGGGTACCCACTATCGAGTGCTACTTTAGCTACGGACAATCGCCATGTTTAATAGCTAAATTCATCTAATAAGTTCATAATGTTCATAGTAAATCAATGTAAATCATCTAAGTTCATAGCTATGTGAAATTCCTGGAGGGTATTTCATGCTATTTCCATTGCAAGTTTAGCTCAAGGGCATTCAGTATAGGCACCTCGCGGTACAAGAGGCGCACCGAGTAGGTCCTGATGAAAACCACAGCACCTGGAGTTTGCTCTACAAAATCATCAAATCCTCCAAAGATTGAACTATCAACTATCTGACTATATCCGACTATATCTGACTATCTCTCTCTCTCTCTCAAGTTTCCTGCACATGGTCCACGTTGTTCCACCATTTACAGATGCTTTTCCCATTGAAAGCCTCATTGATTCCATTGAAACCATCATTCATAGGGGATGTCCCAGGATGTCCCAGGCAGGACTCGACTCGGCTCGGGTCCTTCGTTCCAGGCCAGTCCAATCGATGCTGGGATCCTTTCGTCTGGACGATGTGAGCGGGTCGAAGCCCTCTTGCTTCACCTGGCGGCACCCAAAGGCGCTGATGAATTTTGGAGATCTGAAGCCCCCTGGCTGATGGTTAATATGTGGTTAATCTACTGTTAATCATGGTTAATATGATGGTTATTATATGGTTAATGATGGTTAATGAGCATAAGTGGTTGGTGGTATACCTACCCCTCTGAAAAATATGAGTTCGTCAGTTGGGATGATTATTCCCAATATACGGAAAATAATGAGCGTAATGAATGTTGATTCATGGATGTTGATCATGTTGCAGGGCCTAATAAAATCTATATTACTCTGACAGAGACCCATGTGTCTTCCATATTTTGAGGAAACAACTGAAAGTGTATGATTAAGTGAATGGTTCGCTCACATCCGGTCATCATCCTAAAACAGGTGGGGGATAGGCTAGTCTCCGTTTTCGATTGTGGTGATAGGGTTGAAACCTGACCATAGTACGACTGGAAGCCGGTCTGCACTTTGAAAGATGCCGCGTGTGGCCTTCTATGCTTGTGGTTGTGGGGAAACAAGATTTAGGGGAACAACTTTCAACAGTCATCAGCACTACATGCCAGCATGTTCAAGCGATCGAGCAGTAATCGCCCACCCAAAACGCACTCTGCCATGGGTTTTAAAGTGTCTGAAACTCCTTTCAGCTTCCTATGCAGATGTGGTGGTTCATTGAAAACGACGCCTCGACCTCGCCCGACCTTTGAAAAAAAACTCACATGGTCCACAAAAATCCACTTCAGAAATCATATTTAAGTAGCACCAAAAATGACAAAAATGGAATGGTGCTAACTCAATGTGCCCACCTAAATTTCCCCAGATCTTCCCGCAATTTCTCAACGGCAGCCCAACTTGGCACCAGCAGCTCCACCGCATCGTGCAGCCCCTCCGAGCTGGTGGTCCAAGCCACCTGGATCGGAAACGTTACTTGAGGATTGAAAAACGGATAGTTACGGATAGTTTAGTTAAGGATCATTTATCCATATTTATATATATATATATATTTATTTATTTATTTATTTATCCATATTTATTGAAGTCTATTTTATTCCATTCTATTGCATTCTATTCCAATCTCGAACCGATCCAATGAATTGAAGAAAATCAAACATCGAATCAAAGCAAATCATTAAGTTGAGAGTTAGGCAAAAGTTGTTCAGGCTAGTTATGGATAGTTGAAGATCATTGACGATGAATCTCTCTTTTGGGCTTTTTTGGGATACCCGAGGATCATTATCATCCCCTGGGGGGATTGCTGGCGATGGCCGATATGTCGCAATAAAATCCCATGGTGAGTCGACATGTCCCAGCGTTGCATTACCAAAGGATGGACCACGGAAAACATGTCATGGATATATCTGGATGATCTGGATGATCTGGATGATCTGGATGATCTGGATGATCTGGATGATCTGGATGATCTGGATGATCTGGATGATCTGGATGATCTGGATGATCTGGATGATCTGGATGATCTGG
>Ga0126342_10013248_pt1 | contig 14633 bp, 8 predicted proteins | sample Cyp1metagenome_FD_92528 | JGI IMG/M metagenome (GOLD analysis project Ga0126342, IMG submission 92528) | Coral microbial communities from Lord Howe Island, Old Settlement Bay, Australia - Cyphastrea 1 metagenome | ecosystem: Host-associated > Invertebrates > Cnidaria > Coral ... | reverse complement strand
GAGTTCAAGGGGGTGGCAGATTTTTATACCTCATGATGATATCAAGATATCTTACATGTTAGATCCCATGTCAATATAGAATTCAAGGGGGTGGCAGATTTTAATATCTCATGATGATATCAAAATATCTTACATGTTAGATCCCATGTCAATATAAAGTTGAAGGGGGTGGCAGATTTTAATACCTCATGATGATATCAAGATATCTTACATGTTAGATCCCATGTCAATATAGAGTTTAAGGGGGTGGCGGATTTAAATCCCTCATGATGATATCAAGATATCTTACATGTTCGATCCCATGTCAATATAGAGTTGAAGGGGGTGGCAGATTTTAATATCTCATGATGATATCAAGATATCTTACATATTAGATCCCATGTCAATATAGAGTTGAAGGGGGTGGCAGATTTTAATATCTCATGATGATATCAAGATATCTTACATATTAGATCCCATGTCAATATAGAGTTCAAGGGGGTGGCGGATTTTAATCCCTCATGATAATATCAAGATATATAAAATGTTCGATCCTATGTCAATATAGAGTTGAAGGGGGTGGCAGATTTTAATATCTCATGATGATATTAAGATATCTTACATGTTCGATCTCATGTCAATATAAAGTTCAAGGGGGTGGCGGATGTCATTACCTCATGATGATATCAAGATATCTTACATGTTAGATCCTATGTCTAGTTCAAGGGGGTGGCGGATCTTACATGTTACATCCAACGTCGTGTAACATCATCTAACATGTCTGTTGTTGGTCTGGGCAACACAAGGGGCCTGTGGGTAATAATATAAATATAATTATTTAAAATGTGGAAATTAAAGTATTTTAATGAAATGTGCGTTTTAGGTGGGGGAGAAATTTTTGGAAGTCGGTGCGATATGGTGTGATGTTGTGTTTAGTTGGTGTTTAATATATTTGTATTTTAATTAATTAATGGTTTATTGTAAATGTTTTATAAATATTATGTAAATAATTATAGGTATTTTTTTATATTTTGGGAATTTTAATTTTATAATAATGAAATTTATATATGTATTTGTTTTAAATTGTTTTAATTTTGAAATTAATTTTAAATTATTTATATTTATTTAAATTTGTTATTATTATTTTGTTTAGTATTATTATTTTTTTCTTTTATTTATTTTTTATTTATTTTTATATTTTTTAGTGATTGTTTGTAAAAATATATATTATTATATTGAAAAATATATAAAAATATATAATTATTAAAGAATTTAGTCATTAAAAAATTTATTAGGAAATTTAGTGAATTAATTTTTTTAATTTTGATTTTGAATTTTATTTGAATTTTTTTTGGATTTCGTTTGTATTTCGTTTGGATTTGCTTTGTAATAATTTGTTGCTCGGTTTGCTGCTGCTGTTGTTACTTATATTTTTTTTTTAAATTTATTTATTTTGATTGTCGGTATACGAATAGGATTTTTATTTCTTGAAAAATTATTAATATCTGGTATAAACGGTATACTATGCGACTGATATAAATTCTAATAAATAATACAGAATTATACTGGGATTCGGGTTAGGAATATTTTGTACGATTGTGGGAAAATTACTAAAAATATATTTTTAAATTATTATTGAAAAATAATATTTGGGAAATATAAATAAATAAATAATTTATGGGATATAATTGTATATATATATATCTTGATGAAAATTTGACAATAAAAATATATTATTAGGAATCTTAAAATTATTTTACTTCGTGTGATCCCTACCATAACATTTATATATTTTATTATTGGCAAATCTTCTGGCATTTTATTTAATATATGTTTTGGTATTTTCTCTGGTATTTTATCTGATGTATTTTTTGGTATTTTATTTGATATATTTTTTGGCATTTTATTTGGCATATTTTCTGGTATATTATTTATTTAAATTTTTTGATATTTTATTTGGTAAACAATTTAATATTTTATTTGGTATATTTTTTGGTATTTTATTTATTTGGCTTTTGAAATCCAGTGGTGCGTACTGAGATCGGAAGGCCCTAGGTTGAGGTCCAGAGCTCGGTCCCCTGATAAACCGTTGTGGAAAAAAACGGTTATTAAATATGGAGGGAAAAATCATCCAAACGATATTTATAATTATAATTAACCTAAGGTTATTACGAACCAAATATAATTATATTTAGGTAAATAATAATTATAAACAAACTAATTATGGTTATAATTCTGGTTATTAACCAGTTAAATGATTGGTGGGATGATCCTCCCTTGATGTCTTGGAGGGTTGGGGGAAATCATTAAATTTCAAAATTTGGTTAGTATAACTATAATTCTATAAGTTCGATAAATATATATATATATGGTTAATATGTGGCTAATATTAATTGATAATTTGATGGTTAATATGAATGGTAATTTAATGATAATTAATGATTGTTAATAATAATCTGCTTGGTGGTTGGAGCTACCTACCCCTCTGAAAAATAATGGAATAAAAATTAATTGGGATTATGATTTATTTCCAATTATTTTTGGAAAATTATTCAACAAATTCCATGGTTCCAGTTACCACTAACCAGATTAACAGCGGAAAAACATGACCTTACTTAGTATCACTTAATAACTTAATGATTGGTATTTTTTCTCCCCATTTCTTCAGGTATTCCATATATGATTCTCTGCGGACTCGACAAGACTCGACCATGTGTAGCAGTGAAGCCATCAACGATTCACCAAAAATATTAGGGGCTATAATCTATCATTTAATGGTAATTTGATAATAATCATTGTTTTTATTATCAATAATTTATCAAATTTCTATTTCGTTATCGGTTTTTCAACCATAATTATTTTTCTAATTCATGGGGAAATTCTTAATTTGATCCAAAAAATCTGGACGAACTGGGGATTCGATTCCCGCAGTGAACCGAACCCTGCGGCCTTGATCTTGCTCTCTAGAAGGTTCTGGTATACGCTACACTCCTGCGCGTCAAAAAAGCCTCCAAACAAAAAACGAGCCGAATACGATTTGGAAAAATCCTGGCCTGGCGAAACGAAATTCAAATTATAAGCTCAAATCGATTTCCCATAGAATTGGGAAATTTCGGGTGGATAACCATAATTCCTTGATTTCTGGATAATAATATCTTTTTCCGACAAATACATTATGAATCCAAGGCAAAATAATCAAGCCTGGCCCGTCAGGATCAGACCTTTTTTTTGGTTTTAAAAAGGAAACAAAAAGGTTGAAAATTAAAAAGATTGAATTTAAATTATGTATTTTCCTTTTTTTTTTGCAGAATATTTTTTCAGATTGTGCAATAAGGCTGGCAGGTCCCAGGTTGAGGTCCAGCGATGTATATTGAGCTCGGCAGATCCCAGATCCAGCAGTGCGCACTGAATTGGAAAGGTCCCAGATTGAGGTCCAGCAGTGCGTATTAAATTCCGAAATTAACGAAAAACTTAGGCAAAAATTAGCAAAACAACACTAGACGTAAAAATAAAAACAAAAGTAGGAAGAAAGAAAGAGAAAAAAAGAAGGAGGAAGGAAGATGGAGGAAGGAAGAAAAAAAAAAAAAATAATAAAATCTAAAAATTCTTACCTAGCAAATATTTTTTTTTATTTATATAATTACCATAATATCTTAAATTTAAATATATTAATTAATTTAATTTCCTAAATATATAATGGTCCATGTAATTTTTATTTTAATTCCATATATATATTAAGATTTATATTCCAATTCAAAATAATTATAAAATTAAATTTATTATATAAATAAACTTTTATAATAATTAAAAAAATATTAATTAAAACAAAAATATAATATAATAATAATATAATAATAATAATTTTTAATATATATTATATTAGTAAAATTTATTTTTTAAAAATAAATAATTTAATTTTATTTTTTTAATTATATTTTTTTTCCAAATATATACCAAATTAAATATATATATAAAATCAATAAATTTTAATTTATAAAATATATATAAATTAACAAAAAAAATATATTTTCCTATATCGAAAAATAACACCTAATTTTTTTAAGAATATATTTATAATAATAAAAATATAATTATAATTATTTATATATTTAATTATTTAATTTAATTATTATTTAATTATTTTAAAAAAATATTTTAAATATAATTTAATTAAATTTATTTTTCAAATATATTAATTATTATTTAATATTTAATTAATTTTTAATTAATATTAATATTAATATATTATTAATTAATATATAATAAATATTATATAAAATAAAATTATTATATATATTCCAAAAATAATTATTTAATTATTATAAATATATAATGAACAAAAAATTATATTAATTTTATAAAATTATTATAAATATATAATTTAAACCGCATAAATATTTCATAAAAATATAATAGGAATCCAAAAAATATATCATGGAAATCCCATAGGCATCCCACAGAAATCCCATAAACAATTATAAATATAATATAGAAATAGCATAGGAACCCGAAAGAAATCCAATAACAATTCCATACAATTCCATCAGACATCCCATAATAATCCCATAGGAATGCCAGAAAAATACCATAAAACTATCATAGAAATATCATAGAAATCCCACAGGAATCCAATGGAAATTCCATAGACATCCTTTTGAAACACCATAGGAATCCCACAGAACTACCATAGACGCACCTTTAGAAACACCATAGAATATCATAGAAACACCATAGAAATTACATAGAATGTCCATATTTTTTAAAAAAATCCCATAGAAACACCACAAAACTCAAGGAGAGGATGCCAGGAGAATTGAACCAATGTAAGAGACAAACGCTATAACAAAGGGAAGGGGAACATGATGTTGTAAAAAATCATTTCAAAGAAAAGCTAGAGACAATAGAGGACCCCCAGAACAATCATACTAATTAGTCATTTTCTAGTGGATTTCTGAGGCATATTTAGATATATTCCATTGACAGATAAAAAATACTACATTCATATTTAATCATTGCGCACAAAACAATAAGGGTTTGTCTGAAAATAGTGCATCCAAAAATGTAATTCTAATCATCATTGTCCTGGTATGTGGATTGCCACTTGGAGGTATACCCCATTTTCAAACATCCGTCCATCAAATCCCATTTGATCCCTATTGATGTGTTGATGGCTAATCATCAAAATATTCCAAAGATCATCAGCCCTACAGGATGGTGCCCCCCAGTTATAAGTTGGTTAAACCACATTAACTATAGTATACTATAGTTATATCTGCCATAAACCATAGTTATGGGAGTTATAAAACAAGTTAGCTAACTATGGGGCACCACCTTGTAGAATCAGCCAATGTTTTGGTGATTTTGCTTGGCTCGCAAGTATTGATTGGCCTTGGTGCAGTGTCTGGGCCAGTTAAGCCCATTCGCCCCCACGCCAACGGAAATCGGGCTTGACGGGGAAGTTCTTGTGGTTTGAAGACCACTTCTCAGGTTAAGGGTTCGCAACTGGACTTTATTGATGCTGCAAAAAGTAAATTCCTTTTTGTTACTGGTTTAGATATGATTGGATATGATTGGGATATGGTTAAAGATGATTAGATACGTTTAAATGAATTAAATGTAAATAATTAGATATGATTGAATATGTTGAAACATGACAAACTATGATGACATATTATAAAACATGTTAATACATATTACATATTCAGTCCACTCTGATAGGACCTAAAGCAGGATAAATCAGATCTGCAGTTCATTGCCACAATGAAATGGGAGGTGCCGAGCTTAACACAATCTTCTATCATATTTGTTGGCTTTGATGATATCCGCACATTCAATCACACTTGGTAACATCAAACAATATCGAACAGTTGTAGGACATTTTCAAAATCATACACACTAAATAATCACACGAACGATTGGCTAACATCAGGAAACACGGGTTTGTCTGAAAACAAGGCACGCCAAGATCTGATGGTTTCAAGTGTGTTATCAGTTTTCCAATTAATACTGCAATCTCATGGGTATACCGCATTTTTTTGTAGACATCCAAATCAACATAAATCAACATGAATATGCATAAATCAATAATTTCTGGTGATCGTGACCCCATCAATGCCCCAGAATGGCTTCTGTATGTAATTGGCCATCCTTGCAGCCAGCGACCCGTGAGTTCAGCATGCTTCTGTTAGGTCCTTCATAGCTAGAAATGGGCCAAACATAGTCTGTTGCCCAATACATAGCATGTGGGATAGTCATGGATCATCATGGATCATCATGGATCACAAGTATATACACATAATTGATATGATATAATATAATATCATATAATATCATATAATATAATATAGTATAATATAGTATAATATAAGATATAAGATACAATATGATATAATATAATATACTATAATATAGTATAATATAATATAATAATATACTATAATCTAATTTAGTATAATATAGTATAATATAAGATATAAGATACAATATGATATAATACAATATAATATAATATAATCGTTTATATATCTATACATTAGTATCAACAGTGTAATGCATTTTGGACCAACTTTTGTTGAAGCCTTTGGCCAGCTCACATCGAGTCGCGCAAATACCCCACGACTAGATTTCATTCGGACGATTTTGGAGGTCCGACCCCGGCCACAGCCGGTTCTTGGCCGGCACAAGTTGGCTGCTACAGTATTTCCCTGACATTCGCAACTTGCAGTTGGATATGCTGGGCAAATTTTATAAGATAGTAGTGTAAGCATCTCAACATCCAGCCACATTTCAAGCACTTTTCTGCACTACACTACAATATCTGGCTGAAATACTAGATTTCACTAACCTGAAAAAAAGCTGAAATGAGGCCGTTTGGGGATGATTCCCCTGACTAACCATCATTCCAGTGACGTCACATTGAGATACATTGAGGTCATTATAATTCATGCAGATAATATGAAGGTTTCTAAAAATGCGGGTACCCCCAAATCATCCATTTTCGTAGTATTTCCCATTATAAATCATCCATTTTGGGGTACCCCATTGTAGGAAATCACATGGACTCGTTGCTTCAAATTGTATGGGGATATGGGCCCACGGCCCGGTCGCATGTTGGACTGTGCAAACATGGGGGTCGGCCCTGCCCGGTCAGCTCGGGCCCCGGTGAGCCAAACCAGGTTCAGAGATTTCGCCCTGATGGCAACCTGGAGAGAGGGCTGCAACATACCCTCTGGTAATTTAACATTGCTATTGAAAATGGCCATGTATAGCTGATTTACCGTACCTATTAAAAATGGTGGTTTTCCATAGCTATGTTAGTTTACCAGAGGGTACCCACAAGTCAATTAGCATAAATATATTGAAACATCCACCACAATATCCACAATTACAGATCTATAATTGCTATTTATGATTATTTATGTAATTTTCTAGGGAAAACATGATTTCCATGATGCTTTTTGATGGTGTATCCCAGGGTAAGCTTCCAAAATGTAATACTTGCAATTTTAGGCAAAGCTTCAACACGAAAAAATGTGATAGGGTTGGGTTCAAGATCTTCAACCCTGGAACCTCCTCTTTGGTGGAACATGAGGGGCAGCTGACAGCAAACATCCATTGGTCCTGAACCTTTATCCCTCGATACTTCTTCCATGAATACCTTCTCCTAATTTCTTTGTGACATACCCTCTGGTAAACTAACATAGCTATTGAAAATGGCCATTTATAGTGATTTTCCCATTGAAAATGGTGATTTTCCATAGCTATGTTAAATTACCAGAGGGTACTCTTCCGGAAAGCGTGGTGGAAATCAGCAATGCATCCAACCATCATATCATTCGGTATCCTTAGGGTCAGGCCGATATGCGAGGGAAGTGCTGCCCCATCACAGCGTGTCCCTCTCGAAGATGATCTGCCTGCTCACAGGAGAAAAGTGGCCAACAGGTTCATTCAATTCCCAAATCAAACCTACAGCATCCTACAGCCATGTATAGTATGTATATTACATATATGTTTTTTTGGAAGCCATACATTTTATCATTTTAATGAAACATTTTGAAACCTATACGACTGATAATCATTGATCATTCACCATTAAGCCAGGGGTGATCTGAGTCAATGGCGATTTTCTGGCTATTATAGTGGAACACAGAATATAGCCTATAGCCAATAGCCTAACAACCAGTGATTGATCAACCGTTGAACCGCTTTCGCTCATCAATCGGTTCGGCCTCAAGGCACTTCGCACCCAGCGACCTTCGATGTCCTGGACGGTGAGAAAACTCAGCGGACTCTCGGTGACAAAAAAAAGGTCCCCCGGGTCCCCCGAAAAGTCCTGGATCCAATGACCACAACCGGCAGGATCCTTCTCTCTCTTGGAAGACACCTCGTGGGTGAAATCATTCCATCCATGAAAGCCTAAACCCCTGTTGAATGGTCGTCATCTGTGGATAATCCTTAAACCAACCATGGTTTCTGCTGGGTGTTTCATAACAGGGGAAGGGATCTCAAGTTGGGCAAATAGCTTCGCCCTGACTATGCGGGACCAAATTCTGCTGCTCCGGTTGCAGAGTCTTCCAATGTCTTTCGAGAAGCCATTCCAGATGCCAAATTGTATATATATATATATATATTCACCCTGCTGGATCTAAGTCCATTTGTGCATCCACTCCCATGATCAGCTGTCAATCCATGGATCCAGGCATAGTTCTAAGATGTTCTAAGTGACTTGATGCACACGTCGATCCATTGAATGGGTAAAACTTGTTTTTGTGGTTCAATCCCCATGTAATTGCAGGTATGGGTATGTATATAGGTATCCTTGGATTTGCTTAAAGAACCCCGCCCAAACAAGTATTACAACATATTTCGTTTGGATTCCCCAAGTAGTGGACTTCCCGCTGGAACCATCAATTTAATAGCAAAACCATTGTATTCTCAAACGTAAACCTTCTCACACCTGCCTCATTGAAGAGGCTTATCTTGTGGCGAAATGTCTTGTTCCAAGACTTTGAGGCCGCAAATCACTTTTCACACGCTTCTTTGTGTAGCAAAGAAATATGTTTCTCCAAAAAAGTTTTGGGATATCATCATCTCAAAGGTGCAGGTTGCTACAAATCAGCTCACAGGGTTGATATCAGGGAAACGACAGGACTATTAAAAATACTATTTCATTGTTTCTATGAACTCGAGCTTTGTGAGGCCTCGTGTATAGTCGAAAAAATATTTTTGGGATCCAAACATGGGGTTCCCAGGGACTCACAAAATCACCCAGCTCCGCCGAGCTTAAAAAGCCAGGGCCCCGACGTTAAAGCCAGCGTCGATGAGACGTTGGACAGTTCCTTGCACCTGGTTTTTCCAGGTTTTTTCAATGGATCCCCAAAAATATTTGGGGTCACAAACATCTGGTTGGGCTGTAGACCTGGGAATCAAAAAAATAGCAATGTGACCCACTTAGAGTAAAATGTGAACAACCTGGAAAGATAGGGGTGGTTTTACTCTGTAAACCTGGACATCTCACTTAAACAGTAACACATACTGAGTTTGAATTGCAATATTCAAATCTATATGGGTATGGATCAATACCTATTAATACCATTTTTAGGGGGGATGAACATCCATTTACCAGCTATTTTGATGTGAACTACAGGGGTACAAGGTTTTGACACACTGCCATATCAGGATCAACAACCAAATGGCACACATGCAACCAACTCTCCAAAAAAATGCTGGCTCACTCGGCTCCCTTGGCAATGGGAAAGCGTCCATGGATTCAGGCTGGAAAAAATTGCTGATCTTACCCTCCAGTAAATTAACATAGACCCTGGTAGATAGGGGTTGGAAGACTAGTTTCCATTAAAAATTGGTGATTTTCAGGGTCTATGTTTATTTACCAGAGGGTAGATACCATTCAAAAACTGTCTTGGCTGGTTGGGTGAACCACATATATCCTCATTAGTATGGCCATAGGGCCTATGTGGATTGTCGGACGAGAAATGCGCCGCCTTGCACCAAAAACCCCGCAGTTGCAGGGATGGGCAACGAGCCAAGTCATGGTTGAATTGGATGTGATATCTTAGGTTGGATGAATCAAATCGCAGCAACAGCATCCATAGTATCTAACTACCCATACAAAGCCCAGGTAATAAACATGACTGCAGCACCCATTTCCATCTCATTTCCTTGTCATTCTCCTGTACTAAAAAGGCACTGGTGAAGAGCAACTCGGTTTTTGAATGTGAGTTGCACTGCATGGAAACACAGCTGCACTCGGACACAAGAAGAGACAAAATAAGTACAGTGCGAAATTTCGAAAATGGAGATCAACTAGGACTAGGACTAGGAGCAACTACCGTCCGGTTCTGACAAAAAAAACTTTGTACATATTTTACCATCTTTTACCATGTTTTGAAGAATGTATGCGTGTGGGTAGTGCATGCCCACTCCTCCTGGCCATTCAACAATAGTAGGGATGTTGATTTTCTCAACTGGAGTCCTCATGAAAGAGGTGCAGCGGCATGTTCCTTTTTGAGGAGTCCAGAGGGGTACTCCTCAACAAATGACCTGGCAGGTTGAAGGCCTTGGGTAGGGATACCCCAACTTATGACCACGGCCCATCCGTCTTGTTGACAACATATACACATCATATTAATTCCGAAGGTTGTGGGTCTTTCTTGCATGCCTATAACACTGCAAGTAGACCTTTGTATAAACTATATAACCAAGTATCTATTGTACACTATCATCATGCATGCTTGTACCATGTCAATGTTATACTATCCTTCCTTAGCAGCATTTGCATCACACCGGTCCACAATGCAACCATATTTACGGTAAACTCAGTCAACTCCGTGGCGGAACATTCCATGTTCATCCATTTCCATCGATTTTCACTACAGTACATTACTGAAACATGCTGATTATTAAATCGTCGACATCTCTGGGGTACCAAAAGAAGTAAACCAACAGTTCGATGTGGAAAATCCATGAGAATCCACCATGTGTTGATCATTTTCCTATGGAAACCATGGCTTTTCCACATCTGCCCTGGAAAATCTGATGAAAATCTCCTCCCGGCTGCCTACAAGGCCCACGAATCCACCCAGCTCCTGGTTTGGACACTCGAACATGCCGGGAATATGCTGGAAAATTATGGAAGATCCCAATTTTTTGATGATTTATGGATATATCTTGTTTTTGATAATAAATATGTGTATGTATATAACTGTATATAGATATTGATATTAGTGTATAATATTCTATAAAATGATATTTCATGATATTTATGTGGAATATCCCACATCTTCCAGTGGATATCAATGAATCATGTATCTCTACAAACTTGACATCGCTTTTGCGTCGCTTGTCAACTCGTGGCACTTCCGGGAGCTTAGATCATGTTCTCAGGGAGTTTCTATGGGTTTTCTACATCTACCCTCTGGTAATTTGTTACGTAGCTATTGAAAATGACCATAGAAATAGTGAGTTTTCCCATTGAAAATGGTGATTTTCCATAGTTATGTTAGTTTACAAGTGGGTATGTGAGTTTACGATCGTTTACCACATCGTTTTTTGGTGGGGTTTCCCCAACATGGAATATCAACAATTGATGATGTATGATGATGTTTGCGTGTATCTAAAAAAATGGGGATTAACCCCATGTCCATGGCCACTTCAATAAGAAATGATGATAACACTGTCGATGGACTGGAATTATCCTATTTTCAGACAAACCCATAACAAAAATTGATGACTACTGTACAATCTTGTGGGTATCCAAGTTCAACCCATCACCGATGTGGGACTTTTTGAATGACCAAGTGAACTTCATTTAATGTTGACCCTGACCTAAATCTGTGTGGTTCGGAATGACATTCTGGACCCATATCAGCCACCAAAGTCATCCTCGTCCAGGTCATTTACCAGGAAGCCCGGCAGACCTTTTTCCCATTCAGACCATTTTAGTCTGGCGATGGTGGCCACATCCTTCTGATGGCCAGCTGTCAACTGGCTATGGCACATCGCATTTGCGGCTGACCGAGGATGATCGAATCTCAAGGTGGAAAGGAACAGCTATGTGTCCACCGCAAACAACAAATGTAAACCGTTTTGGTGTCAACAAAGAACTATAAGCAGCTAGAGTGCAACAAATTGTGATTGTATACTTTAAATGGCAAGAGGCCAATCGATCACACACGAAAAGCAAATCAAGTGACACAAAGTTTGTCATGCTAAAATTGCCAACGGAATATTTAATCCAGGATTCAACGGTTCCTACCAGAATCCATCCTGGAACCGTCAAACAATAATTATGCAAGTTCAGGAACTGGAAGGCAGGGCCGTGTTGCAAACATGATATACAGCTGCTCGTTTCGAATCATTGTTGAGACTTACCATTTTAGATGCACAATGAATATACCTGTGGGACGTGCCAATTTGGACCTTGAGATTCAGGCGAGGCGAGCAATAGCTGCACTACGCATTACCGAATTTGAGCCTGGAACAGTTTGCATCTGCCAAAGTTTGTTGGATGGTCCTCTCCTTTGTCGATCATTCTGCTGAATCCTGCTTACCAAAGTTAAGAAACACCCCGCATCTGTTTAATCTCTTCTCCCTATGACTAAAACTTCCAGTTAAAAATAGGATTGGATTGGCACTTTCGTTTTCTTTGTTGCTTACAATTGCGTTCTTAATTGTGGTAATTGAGAATCAATAGGAGAACAAACAGGATGGTGAAATAGTGGTTTTTACCCCCTATTAACAAATATAACCACACCCGGTGTCTTATTATTAGTGTCCCATTTTGAAATAAAACATGTTTGTTTTCTTTTTTTTATTAGGTTTTCTAGTTTAACATTAGGGGAACGTTCGAAATCTAAGTTTGGCAATATGTTACTGTAACTATATTTTAGAAAGGAATTTAATCGATTTTGAAATAGACAAATAAATTTTTAAATACTAAAGGCTCCTAATACAAAAATGCCCTTAATAGATCACCATGTCTATCATTTGGGGGGGTGATGGGGGAGTGTTTTAGCAATGGGGTGAAGGGATTAAAATAATTTGGCCGCAAACGTCAGAACTTTCTGGACTGGATGTCTTGATCTCTTTCTGAATTTCCGTAGGTTTTGGTGGTTCTTCTCCTGGCAAAAGGCAGCCCCGGGCCCGGCCACGGCAGGTGCTACGCTCGGACAGATCCGTGTGGCGGTTCAGGTGGTGAAAAGGAATAACCCACCAGCGACTGAGCGGCGTGCATTCGATCCAAACTACGATCCTGGAAATGCTCACTGCGCTGAAGTATTGCCAGCCTTCCCACGTTTTTTTTTGGGCTGATAGGGAAACAAATGGCATGACACCAACAGCTAGAAAGTCCGTGGGTTAGTGGTGTTCATCACAGTTGGAGCACCCCGCCACCACTAGATACCCGGCATTACCCGGCAAACCCACACATTTTAGGAGGGTATGTTAGTATTTTCCCTCGCGCATTTGAAACATTTTGAAACCATGTGTGGCAAAGCAAATGACTTGCTAAACTTTGTGGCCGAACCAAGGTCAAAGCAAATTACTATAAATTACTCCTATCAATCTCCGGGATTCGCCTCCCATGCCTGGCCTTATCCTAGAAACTTTCCAGCGCTACAAATTGCCACAAACTCTGAATAAAAACCCATGTAGTGACAGGAAACATATATTTTCAATGACTTCCCTTGGTTGACGCATATACCATGGCAAGAAAAGTGATCAACTTCCCAAGGGATGATCAGTGTATCACCCATAGGACCCATGTATGCTATATATGGTAACATTTACCATCAATATACCCCAAATGTTAGCATATATATCGTACATGGATCCTATGGGTCATGGGGTCTTCTAAGGACGATCAGCCCTGATCAGATCATCCCATGCCACCGCCTGTTGAGGCTTTGCTTTGCGGCATCATGAACAAAGGCGTTCTCGTCCTCGTCCGAGGCGCGCGCTTGCAAATCCTGATCAACTGGATCAACTGCCCGGCGCTGAAAAAAACCACCCACCCTGGTGCTGTTCACATGGGACGAATGTCCGATTTTGCCGGGATGGTACCCTCTGGTTATGTCAAAATAGCTATTGAAAATGACCATTAATAGTGGATTTTCCCATTAAAAATGGTGATTTTCAATAGCTATGTTAAATTACCAGAGGGTAAATCAAGCTGATCGCTGATTGATTATGCATGATGCTGCATTTGCATTTCCCGACTTGTTTCATTGAAGTGAAATCAACAATAATCAACATATGTTCACGCAGGGCTTGAAATTTTGCGAGCATTACACATTTCTGTATATCAAATTACGATTTTGTTGTGCAATGCCGGCTCCCACATTAATAACTTTTTGGCTGGTGACATCTCATATTTGATGGTTGAATCTGCTCTGTCCTCAAAATAATACCCACAGGCCCCTTGTGTTGCTCAGACCAACAACAGACATGTTAGCTGATGTTACACGATGTTGGATGTAACATGTCAGATCCGCCACCCCCTTGAACTCTATATAGACATGGGATCTAACATGTAAGATATCTTGATATCATCATGAGATATTAAAATCCGCCACCCCCTTGAACTCTATATTGACATGGGATCTAACATGTAAGATATCTTGATATCATCATGAGAT
>Ga0126342_10013247_pt1 | contig 14634 bp, 9 predicted proteins | sample Cyp1metagenome_FD_92528 | JGI IMG/M metagenome (GOLD analysis project Ga0126342, IMG submission 92528) | Coral microbial communities from Lord Howe Island, Old Settlement Bay, Australia - Cyphastrea 1 metagenome | ecosystem: Host-associated > Invertebrates > Cnidaria > Coral ... | reverse complement strand
CCTATCTATCCTATCAATCAAATCTTTCAAATCTATGAAATCTATCTAATCTATCTAATCTGATCTATCTGATCTACCTATCTAATCTATCTGATCTATCTGATCTATCTGATCTATCAAATCTATCAAATCTATCTAATATATCCTATCCTATCCTATTTATGTATCCATCTATCTGTATATACATATATATATATATATATATACACATCAGGACTATAACCATGGTTAGGCACCCATGCACCCCTGCCCTTTGACAGCTAAGTGCAGCTGAGCGCACTCATCTCTCCATGCTCCTGAGCGCCATCATCGACGATGCGGATGCAACTGCTGGTGGTTGAATGGGGTGGTTGATGCAATGGCTAATCATGGTTAGTAATGGTTAAATAATGGTTAAATAATGGTTAAATAATGGTTAAATAATGGTTAAATAATGGTTAATAGTGGTTTATAATGAATTGTTAATAGTGGTTTATAATGAATGGTTAATAGTGAATGGTTAATCATATGATGATTTGATAGGAGGTATATAACGAGTTGGTGGTATAGTTTCAACCCCTCTGAAAAATATGAGTTCGTCAGTTGGGATGATGACATTCCCAATATATGGGAAAATAAAAAACGTTCCAAACCACCAATCAGATAATGGTTTAATCCAATCTACTAATGGTTTAATATTGGTTTAATGGGGTTGAACCAACCAAACATGCTGATTGAATGGGATATCAATGAACATATCTCAGGGTTTATAACTCACCAGCTATAACTAAAAATCTTCCCCGTTCATATTCCACGTCCGCCAGAAATCATGGTGGATGTAGGGGATGAAACCACATATTTGAGACCATACAATGGGTGTGTTTAAGACTATATAGTGGGATGGGATTATTACCGTTGGTAAACCGCACCAAAACGCACTTTTTGCAGGCCAACATATATGTCTTTATGTTAAAAACGAATCAAAACTTCAAGGTGTGTAGCAAAAAAATGTGGAATCAGCGATTTCCATTACTCCCTGGCAAAATATATACATGGATATAAATTATATACATATACATGTATATATATACATGTATTGGACATGACACATTTGCTCGGCTCGCACTGCTCGGATCGCTTGCAACACACCGTCGCCGAAAAAACATCGGTAGCGTCCTCGTGATGGCTGTGCCTGGAGCAGGTTTGGTCAGCGTTGTTTCCACGACAGGCGAGTCATGAAACAAACAGTTTGCTATTGAAAATGGCCATAGAAATAGTGGATTTACCCATTGAACATGGTGATTTTCCATAGTTATGTGGCTGTTTACCAGAGGGTAATCATCCAGAGTTTTGATTGCGGAAACATGGCCTGTGAAATTCTGGAAGCAGAGCTAGGCATGGAAACAGGTGGCTTCACATTTTCGCTAGCTGCTTCCTGTTCGCCATCTGATGCGTACACTCATCCATACTGACCAGAACTGGGGCTCTTATTTCTACTCCAAAGGACAAGCCAGGCATACTCGTCTTTTTGGCCATCCGGATCTTTCTTCCAGTGCTGCAGAGTATCCTGCGGCCATGACTAAGAATTAGGAGGCCAAAATCTAAGAGCCGAAGACATGCAGAAGGTTGAATACACACAGAATTGACTAATGGAATGTTAAAAAAGGATAATATATATAATATGTATATATATAATATACACAATGTACAATCATATGTATATATATATATGTATGTATGTATAAACTGCTGGCTCTTCAATACTCCAGATATCAGTCGTAACCTTAACGAGTCACTTAACGAGGTTTGGAATCTTTGTGGAAGTGTCCTGATGTAACTAGTTTCTGGATTCAGCCCGTGCAAAAAATGCTAGTCAAAACCATTCAGTTTTTTTTTTCAGAAAGAACAATAAACATCAATAAACACCGATGCGTTGACGCCCAATTTTGACCCAAACTTATGTATGACACCAGCAAGCAACCAAGAGAGACCAGCTGCAACCACCTTAAAACCGTTTCGGCTGCTTGGCACTATGATCCCAGTATAGGGATAATGTCGCAATATTAGATGATATTAGACTTACTGGTGCTTAGCAGGGAATTTTCGGGAATGATCCAGAATCACTAGTAATAATCATCCCAGCAACCCCCATTCCTATCCATTCCCTACGTAAAACGCACCAGTAAGTAGATGCCTCGAGACAGTCATCACAAGAGCAAACAATAGACCCAGTCACCTACAGTGCACCAGTCGATCTTCCACTTTCATCAAGATCAGCCCGTTCACCGAGCGGCTAAGGGCAGAAAGAAGAGCTGACACTTTGGACCTTGCGTGAGCTGAGTCTGTTGGTGCCTGGTCTTTTTTTTTTGGTGCCTCTATGGTTGATGCATAGATCATACAATGTGGGGCCCCCCAGTTAAAGTTGGTTTATAAACCCCCATAACTATGGTTATAAGTACCATAAATCATAGTTATTGCAACTTAGCTATCTTGGGGGCCCCACATTGTAGTAGCTTTTAGTTTGTAGGTCAGATCCTGCACCCAACAATGGAGACTCATGGTTGATACACAACGGAATCCAATGAGTTTTCCTTGCCAAGAACTATCAGTACATCCTCAGGATCCTCTGGTATTCCAACGGAAAATATTCGGAAGGCCAGTAATACCCAGCCGGGTGCTGCTGCTACTAATTACAGTATGCCCATGACAGTCACTTATTCATATCTACATTTTCCCATGGTCATTTCCCAGACATTCAGCTGGTCACCTGGTCGGGTCGGATTTTTGCAATCGACGAAGATTTTTTGGACTTTCCGCAACACGGATCCACATTAAGAGATGGTTTCTTCAACGATTCGACCGGCAACCCCAGGGGCAATCAAACAAGGGCTATTGAATCAGCAAGTTTCTCCACAATCATACAGTGTGGCTGCAAATGGCTGCAGCACATTGCAACCCTTGTACAATGCTGGGCAACGAGTCAAGCTACGCAACAAGGAACTCAGTAGGGTCATCGAGATCTTGTTCTTTGCAGCCGGATGAATGTTGCCAAAGCTCGCACGTTCACCAAACCGGATGTGACCAAACTGATTGTGACTTCAAAATGGTGTATCAAGGGATACGCAAATTTCTTCATGTCTAGTACCATGAGGGTTCAATAATTTTGAACCTCCCAGTCCCACCAGGCCACCCTTGTCTACTGGAGGCTTTTCGATGGGTTTCTTTCGAACTTTGGTCTTGGCCGCTGCCTAGCTGTGACCAGCCAAGGGAACTCTGGAAAAAAATGATGGGCCCGGCAACATACGAAGAGATATGAAGGTAACAAGAAACCCTCTCTCTGTCACAGCTATAGGCAGGTATAACACCAGCTATCGATCGTCAGAACATGTCAGAACCCCATCTATCACTTGTGCGACATGACATGGGCCAACAAGAAGTAGCACCCATGATTCATCCCATGGAGAGGACACGAAGCACCAATCCGTTGGCGGCTTCATGGCTTGTGACGTGGATCTGTTTTTCCAAAGTCATCGAAAAAGCCGACAACCCATGCCATCCTTAGGCTTATCATTTTCCCTATCAAAATGGTATACATACATGTATATATATATATTATACAGTAATATACAGTATATATAAATTGAAACTGCGGTACATCTGCAATTTTCAGACACCCTCACGTTAATGCCCCCTACCAAAACTGCTTGGAAACTACGCTGGGCGAGATTGGCATCAGATCTCCAAACATTCTACACTGCTAGTCACTGCTAGTCATTTCACCATAGCAGGTTTTCACACCCACAAAAGCTCACAGCATGAAAGATCATGGTCCTCACCTTAAAAAATGGTTGTCGAAACCATCAACCAGAACTGTTTGGTCAGAATCCTTTGGTGAAGAGAATCCTTTGTTTCTCAGACATTTCGGCGCACATTGAACTCTTTGGTTCATCCTCAAAGGACGGCGTTTTTGCTTCTGCTGCCTTGGACGACTGCTTCGTAGATCTCCCTGCAGTGATCTGAGCCCCAAATGCCTTTGGATCGACGGATCCTCGTCGGCCTTGTTGCCATGTTGCCATGGGTGACTTCTCCGGCCAAGGGGGATGACTTCGTCCCAAGTTTCAGGACATGGACTGGTTCCCTTCCCAATAGCTGGAGGTGAATGGTGAATGAGGTCGGAGAGCAGTTGTAGTCTGGTCAAGCACCACCTTGACCTTTGCGTCTCAACTGCTGGACTAGGTGCATAGGCTGTTCCTCACCAGAACATGACCAGAGATGACCACCCTAGGGTGGCCGTGGCATTGAATAGACATCTTGATATCTGCCAGGAGTTTCCCAAGCATCCCCCCCATCAGGTGACGGCCGAAACGGCCATTTTTTTAATCGATCCATTTCGGTCACCTGGTTGACGACCTTTTGTCGTTCCACAGTTCATCGTCCCCATCAAAATGGCCATACATGAGGAAAAAAAAACTCCATTGGATCAATGTTTTGGATCAAAAAAAATCAACCACCCATGACTGGAAATGGTTGAAATCCAAAAATATATACCAGCTATAAACATGGTGAAATTGGGGATGGTTTATTGTCGTTTTACCAACATGATGGAAATCCTGTATCGAAACAGCAGGCCGAGAGGTATCACTTCGCACCTTACCCTTGGGTTTCTTGGCATTCTTGGCGCCATCCTTGGGACTTTCTGCCTGGGCAGAGGGGCCAAATTATCCTCCAGTGTCATCAAACGTGGCTGGAAACTTATCTGTAAACAGTGGATTTTCCATTGCCCCGTCTGATCCAGAGACATGCTGCTATATTTTCAGATATAGTTGACCTTACAGACGTGTGTTTGCTCATTACTAGTTACAAGACACATATTTTTACAGATTGCCCTCACAACTGATTAGCACCCTACCATCGCCTGTTTTTATCCCACTGTTTCGTGCTTGGATGTCTGGTGTTCGATGGACACGAAATCATCACCCCCGAAAAAAATCGAAGAGATGAACTTGACCATTATCTTAAGATATTGTAGGTAGGATTCTACGAACTCCTATTGTTTTATATTGTTTTGGGGTGGCTATATATATATAATATCTACCTAAAGAAATGTTGGGCCATATCCAAAACTTGAGCCCCGAATGTGGGCCACCTCCTTGTCACCTTCAGCTTCTGCATCTGAAGCCTCCGGGCTACCTGCATGGACGATGTCTCGGTTTCTGTTGAGGATTTGATGGGGATTTAACCATGAAACTATGGGATAAACCATGAAACCATGAGATAATATAATAAACTATGGGACAATATATAGGGATAATAATGTTTTTCTATATTATTTATAAACCATGGGATAATATAATATAAGGCTTGATGGGATATCCCTCCGTACACCATCAAACATGGCTAGCGGCTAGCTGGACAATGCCCCCGAAAATGGAGGTTTAAGTGGACAAAAATCCAGCAAGCCATGTTTGAGTACCGGAGGCTGGTTGGTAAGCCTTGATTTATGCAAAAAACCAGCTAAAATTGGAGATAGTTGGAATATCATAGACTTCAATAACCTTAAAAAAACCCTCATCAGTCAGAGATTCTACTTGTACCAGTAGCCATCCAGTTGACTCAGACATGTGGATCTTATCAGCCAGGAAGACACTGGACTCCGCTCCCTCCATCTTAACCCATCTGACATGGTGCAAATTGGTCAAGGTCCCATGCTCCGTCCGCGCAGGTGTATCTCCCAGATATCTAGGTGCTGATGTTGGATTTGGACCTCCATCTGACCCCTTTTTCCAGCACGGCTTTTCATGGCTTTTCTGTATTGCCCAGTTTATATCCAAACATCGGGTAGTTGATCATCAATTTCACCAAGATAGCAACAAATTGGATGCAACTCCCACCGGGCTCACGCAACGCCAAACTGCCTGGGGCTGAGTCGCTGTCTTTTGAGGCCTCGGTATCAGTGGGACCCACCAGATACTGCTCTAGGTACCGAGAAAAAATCTAGCCAAGTAAAAAAAGGGAAAAAACATGGTACGATCGGACAATTCATTCGTATCACATGGTGAAAAACACCATGGGTTTTTGATACATGGTGAATTCCTCAAAAAAATATTAGTCAGATTGGATCATCATCCCAGCTATTGGGGAAAATAAAAAAAAAAACCAAACCACCAACCAGCATGGTATACCATGTTTTCAGCCCACTTTGTTGCCATCATCCGTTCCAAAACACGCCGCCTTGTTTGAGCCCCTGACATTTTGCCGACGACCCGCCGCGCCGGACCTGGAATGTCTCGCAAAAAGGACCAGTTTTTCGCCATGAACAAATAGCAGTTGGGATTTTGGGGTAGCCAATGGCAGCCATTTTTCACCAAATCTATGTAATTCATTGTAATTCGAGGTAATTTTGAGGTCATTCGACTTGATTTTGGTATTTTGGAATTGTGTCTAGTGAACAAGTGGTGAATTGATTGTTGGGTTTACCACGCGACTAGACATTACAGGACATGAAATACCATGCAGCAGGCAAGCATGTAAGCAAGTATACCAGCAAACCTTTCACTGCTGCTATCATCATCATCATCATCATCATCATCAATTCAATTTGTCATCCTTTCTCGCAGCAGAAAATAACCAACAGCAACAAGGATGAATTCTCCAGGCAAGCAAATGGAGAGCGTCAGAGATGCTTTCCAAACAAAAACATGGAGAAACATGTGGCAAAGAACATGAAGCTGAAATATTGCGAATTTCTTTAACAGGTAAAACATAGAAACTATTTTCAAGCATCTTGACAATAACTGTGATCATCACTTGGAGCATCCCAGGCTTAAATAAGACAACTACATTGCCAGACGACACAAAATGATAGCGTTTAAGAGTAGCCCGAGTTATCGTCACAATTATGTGGGTATTGATCAAGCCCTTGTACTCTGGTTAGAGCTTCTAAATGGATGTTCATCCACCCCACATATGGTATCTCATACGGTTTGACCGCTCATTTGTCTCCCATCTGTGCCCTCGCACGCTGGTGCTTGAGCCTGCGAATCGGGTGGAGTGGACTGCAAAACACGCAACAAGGACATGAAAGGGACTTTAGTCAACCTAAAATTAAAATGGTAGTGCTATCATGTGCTATCGTTGTTTTGAAAACATCATTTTTTTCCAATTTGCGTATTGAGACCCATGGTTTTGGAGATCGCCCAGTTTGTGAAATATCCGCACGCATGGGATTTGAATGAGCCAGAGTTCAACCGAACGGAGATATTGTGTGTTTCATTGTCATTCTAATCAACAAAACTTTGATATCTCATAGCGAAATTGGGGGATTTCAACCGACAACATTTCTTTGACCAAACAAGAGGATACAAAAGGAGGACCATGGCCTCGACTTTTGATTGCAGCAGGGAAAACCCTCCAGAGTCGACTTCCCTAAGCACTCCCCGGCCTGTTGAGAGGGCGGCCGATTTGCCGCTTGCTGCATCTGATGTTGATACAGCTGTTGTGCTCCATAGGGTTGCGCCGCGCCGGCGTACTGGGCATATTGGCCCTGCTGGTAGTAGGGATATTGGTACTGCGGGCTAAAGCCCTGCTGCATGGGCTGCATCTGTGGTATCTGCGGCGCAGTTTGGTATTGGTATTGCTGGTACATGGGGTCCATCGCACCCAGCATCGGCGCGATTCCTTGCACCGGTGCTGTCGCCGGGTTGACTGGGACTGGGTTGGGCTGGTACCACTCCTCCACTCGAGGCTGAGGATCAGCAGTCCTGGGCATCCAGCGTTCTCAAATGGACCATCATGAGTCTCAACTTTGGAAAGGTTTGGTGGGAACCACCGGTACCAACTGATCGCAGAATGTGGCTCATTACTAGATATCTAGGCAGAAAAACAGGTCGCACACCACCAACAAAAAGGTTTGGGATAGATGGCCATCCTTTATCTGCTACAGTAGATATGGAGCGTAAATAGGCACTCAGCAAAATGTCGGTATGTGTCTCTTGACATTGGGCATCCACATCATTCAGAGGAATCACCCGACAAGTCTGACGCACCAGTTTCCACTAGATATCGTCGCTTGTTTGTGAATTTTTGGGCATTGGTAAACTAACATAACTATGGAAAATCACTTGGAATAGGTAAATCAACTATTTCTATGGACCATTTTCAATAGCAAAATGTGAATGTTTACCAGAGGGTATTTTTGGATTCTTTGCCAGTGTTCTTGGCTTGTCGCCAGCGCTGGGCCATCCCAGGGATGGTCGTCATGAACCACCGATGCGATTCGGAGATTCCAAATTTGCTGGGCACTGCCACCAGAGTCATGGCCGATTTTGGTCACATTTTAGATCGTCTCCATCTTTTCCCCAACGTGAATACGTGTGGATACTTATCCCAGTCTGTTTGTGAATTCTATGATCATCGCACAGCACCATTACAGGATTCCTGCTACACATCAGCTTTTTTGGGGGTCTGGACACTCCGTAAGGTCCCACAGATGATGTCTCTCCCCGCAAAATGTGATTTTCGTAACCTGAAGAAAATGGCATATTGAACCATTTCACCATTTCATAGAGTCTTGTCGAAAATCCCTATGGTTTACCCTCTGGTAAACTAACATAACTGTGGAAAATCACAATTTTGAATGGGTAAAATAAACTATAGATAGCCATTTTCAATAGCAAACTGTTAAATTACCAGAGGGTAACATCAATGTTCCTTTTCAATGGCGATTTTTTTCGGGCGATGAAATTTTCCGACATCCTGAAAAAATTCTTATGGCCATCCCATGACAGCTCCCCGAATTTCAGCAGCCGTCTTTTGATGGTTCACCTGAAGGTTACCCTCTGGTAATTTAACATTTTGCGATTGAAAATGGCTATCTATAGTTGATTTACCCGGGTTTTTCCACAGTTATGTAAACGTTTACCAGGCCGGGTAGCTCCCAATGATTGGCAGACTCGGAAGCAGCCTCTATCAACCTTCAGGATGACTATGACCTCCCAATTTTGGGGTGTTGGATGCACCGTCAAGCTTCATGACTATGACCATGATACCATCATGCTGCTCTTTTCCAACCCCAACATATCCAACATGGTGCCATCTTGCCGCCAAAATTCACAGCTTCAGCTGGGATCTGTTCACCAAAGCCTCGATGACGGAAATTCACTGAAAACAACTGCTTTTGACAACCATGATGTGGACTTCAACCAGCCAAAAAACAGGGATTTAACAAATAAAAACGGGGATTTCCTATAACTGGGACTTTCCTAACCAGCCGAGCGACTTCACCCTGTATCATGGCAATTACGTCAGAGATTCAACAAAAGCTAGGCTTGTTCAACAGCTTGGAAGTGAGATCGGGAAAAGGGGATTATTTCATTTCGTTTTTTTTTTGAAATGCTCAGATGTGAAGCTTCAACGATTTGAACAATCTGGGTTTGTTTCAGAAGAGGGCACTTCTGAAATCCTGTTAGAATTATTGATGTATCATCATCTTGACTGTTATTTGATGGCCATAGATTGGGCATAAATCCCGCGCATTTTCAGACTGTCCATAGTGACACCCCCCATATTTTCGGCACTGGATTGCCGCTATCAGCTGGGCTTCTGGACTGGGAATGAAGGAGAAACCCACAGGTTGCTGTGGATAGAAGCCATAAGCCTCACGGCAGACTTGCAAACACAAGTAAACCTGGGATATGGGATTACAATAACATACAATAACCCATTGACCAAGGAAAAAACTATGGAAGCGCTTGGCAGTGCACATGGATCCAAATGGGTGATTTCTTCAAGACATACCCTCTGGTAAACTAACAGTTTGCTATTGAACATGGCCATAGAAATAGTGGATTTACCCATTAATAGCATGGTGATTTTCCATAGTTGTGTAAACGTTTACCAAAGGGTAAAAACATCCAATATGTGGAGTCAATCATTTTGCAATTTCCTCATGGATATGAGTCAAAATTCAAGTTTTTTTTAACCTGGGATAGATGAACATCACACTATCTACATCTCATCCGGGACCATGACTATGCTTCGGTCTACCAAACAGCTAGCCTGTTGACCTACCAATCACTAAGGTTCATCCGACCTGCAGGCCGGCGTTTTTCCCACTGCTGTTTGTTGATTTATAAACCCATGTAAACCCATTAACAATTCTATCCCCCATAAACCCAAAAAACCAAGTCATATGTCGACACCTGGCTAACTTTTTGGCAGCGTCATTTCGTCATTGGTGGCTAACGGCTAACTTTTTTGGCCCAGCTTTCCTGCGCCTGGTACAGCACACCTGCATCGAAGAGAAGTTGAAACTCCGCTTCTGACACCTGTTGAAAGTCCCCGAGGGATGGCGTCGAGAAATGTCGTGGGACAAAAATCGACGGTCAGTTGGTCAGTTGTTTGGTTATCCCGGTCGTGATCCCTGTTCCCCAAAATGAACTATATTGATGATAAGGTATCCAATTATCTAGTTTATATAATGTTTATATATCTGAATGCGGACACAATAAAAAGGTGGTTTAAGTATAGTTCAGTACTAGGTCTTCAGGACATAGTTAGCTAAGTTGGTTTACAACTATGTTATAACAATAGTGTATGATACTTATAATTACTTATAGTTATATTTAGATGGGGTTATAAACCAACTTATAACTGGAAGGGCACCATCCTGTATGTATTTTTGGACTTTTTACTGGGACCGTGCAAAAATTGGCCAGGGTCTTTGACGGTCCATTTCTTGCATATGGGGCATTAATATTTACTGTACTACGCTACACCATCTGGTGTCTACTAGGGTACCTAGCTGATGCACAATGCAATTATGTGGCAACAAAAATACCCACGGGAATCACTGACATTAGTTTCCTACTCTGGCTAATGGACATGGTCTCCGTCTCGCGGGATTTTGCATATCATGATTCCTATCTCTTCACAAGTAACTGACGGAATTGTATTCCGATCATGGCTTCAGAACCACTAACACTTCCGAACGAAAAATGCCTGATTGATAACAATTGTCATGATCAGTTCATGATCGGTTTAATGAATTTTGATTGATAACATGCTGAGTTCTTCAAAATTTATCAAAAATCCCAATGCCTCCCGTTGGGCCATCCCATTTGATCTTGGTCGAGCACGAGATTGCTATTAACATATATTAACTAGGTCACTTTCTGAAATAGGTGTTCATAGGTGCTCATTGAAATTTCAGAAAGTGATGATTGCTATTAACACATATGATTGCTCATATTAAGACCTATCGAGCATGATTCAACTTCTCAATCATCACTTTTTGAAATTTCGGGGTCCATCCACACTTTCCCTATGAATTTTCCATTCAGTTTCCCCTCGCACCTCGCAAACACCAATCCCCTGGTCGTCCACCAACGTGTCCTGCACAACAAAAAACGACTGGCGCAGTCCGACAAGCGACACGGAGAGATGTCATCGCTGAACAAAGCATGACGATTAGTCAATATTAGTGATATTACCCTCTGGTTATTTAACATAGCCATGGAAAATGGCCCATTTATAGATGGTTTACCTGGGCTTACCTATTAAAAATGGTGATTTTCCCTGGCTATGTTAAATAAGCAGAGGGTAATTCGTAAAATGACACAATAAACATTGTAGGAACTAGTTTGTGAATGACATTGATTCAATAAACAATTATCGACATTCTAACAGTTCAAATCGTATGTTCATTTGAATGTTGGTAAATACGTATATACACTGTATATACGTGTGAAACATATGTATTTATTGATAAATATATCAATTAGTGAATCAATGAATTAGTTAATATGAATCAGTTCATCAATTCATTCACAAACTAGTTCCTTAGATAATTAGTTAGCTCATCAATTGATTACTGATCTCTTACCCTCTGCTTATTCAACGTAGCTATGGACGATCTATACCATAGTTATGTTAAATAACCAGAGGGTAATTCCCATTGACATGCCAATCTGTGTTGGTCAATCCTCAATCACCACTAAATCCTCACCACTAAATCGCATACAAATCCCATACAATTCCAATAAACAACCCATTAAATCACCATTAAATCCCAATAAACTCGCCATCGGACCAGGTACCAACTGCTCCCAGCCTGTCCAGTCTCTGCAGCCTAGTCAGGATTTGCTGGGGATGAAATCCCCATCAAAAATGCTGACTTAATCAACAACCATGGGAATATCATTGAGATTCTCATGGGATCTATATGGTGATTATGGGATTTGAACATGGATTTCTGTGTAGAATAGGTGTTGAATTGATCTATCTTCAATTCTGATGAACGTTGATGGAGAAACGTGCGGTAATTGTGGAGACCGAAACGTTGCGGTGCCGAAACCACTGAACCACACAATGGATCAGTAACCTGACTTTGAACTCATGGATATGACGGATTTACCACAGAAAATACATATGATGACCTCTATGAATCCATTCCCATCCCAGCCGCATGACAGCCTCTTGGCCCTCTTGGCCCTCTGTGGGTCCCAAAGCTGCCTGGTTGGAACCAAATCATAAGATGGAATGGAGGTGTCGCATTTTTAGACACTCAATGGATTGGTTTAAGGAAAAATCTATAGGAACTAATTATTTTTTTTCTCCCATGAAATCAAACCTTTTCAAGCAATCCATAGAGACACACCAACCTGTTGATGGTTGATATATGTTGATATGGGTATGGATCGGAAATTTGCTACCACCCCTTGATGGTCTGTGATACCAACAAGAATACTTTTGGTCAATGACACATGGGACATATTCTTTTTCACACATACCGAATCGGTTCCATATGTCCGACCTTTTCGGTTGGAGTATCAAAAATTGGGTACCCTCTAAAGTTGGATGGTTAACACTCAAAAAAACCAACAGCTGCGGTTTTGTAGATCTTATCTGGTTGGTGGTATACCTACCCCTCTGAAAAAAATATGAGTGAAAATCAGTTGGGATCATGAAATTCCCAATATATGGTAAATCATAAAATTCATGTTCCAAACCACCAACCAGTAATGGTTATTAATGGTTATTAGATGTTATTAGTAATGGCTAGTGGTGTCTATAACTCCAATAACTATGGTTATCAATGGTTATTAATCATGGTTAATGGTTATTAAAGTTGGTTTTCATGGCTAGTTGATGGTTATTACAAGAATGATTAATGATATTCGTGTGGATAAAACAATGCCATTTTTACCACCCATGACTGGGAATGGTAACCATATATATATATTGTCCCATAGGCATTTGAAAAATCGTCAGTCACCATTGATTCTATCCCCAGGTCGTTACAACCCTGATCCATGCGCCAACCATTCGTCAGTTGCCAACAATTCTTGTTTATTTCCAACCATAAACAACAAACATATATACACATATAGTTGTTAAAGTTCAATAAATATATAATAAACTAAAACTATATAATCGAAGGAAGTTTAGAAGTCAACATGGACAGATGAAAAGCAGAGCAGGGAAGAGGCAGAGAGAAGAGACAGATTAGAAGAAAGAAGATGCAGATGCGTGAAAAGGTAGGAAAGTCGCGAAACACTGCGTTTTTCCAATGATTTGGGGCTTTTGGAAGTTGCGATGTCCAAAAGTGCACGCCGTTGTGGCGCGAAGCACATTTCCAAGTCAAAATGCGCAAAGCACACCATGTACGGACCATTTTGGAGGTTCAGATGTCGAAAAAGTGCACGCCGTTGGGGCGCGAAGCACATTTCGAAGTCAAAATTGTACAAAACACCAGGGTTTCGGACCACTTTTGGACGTTCAGATGTCGCTTCGCTTCACTACACTACATTACACTACACTACACTCCACTACACTACATTACACAACACTAGAACTACAACTACACAACTCACTCCACTAAACTCCACCACACTAAATTACATTACATTACGCTACATTACACTACACTCCACTACACTACATTACACTACACTACACTACCTTCCACTACACTTCACTACTCTACACTCCACTACACTACAACTACAACTACACAACTACACTCCACTACAATACACTCCACTACACTCCACTACACTAAATTGCACTACACTAAATTACACTACACTACACTACATTACACTACACTCCACTACACTACACTACATTACACTACACTACCTTCCACTACACTTCACTACATTACACTACACTACACTACATTGCACTACGCTACACTACACTTCACTACATTACACTACACTACACTACATTCCACTACACTCCGGTACGCTACACTACAATACACTACATTACATTACACTGAATGACACTGCACCACAGATAGACAGGTAGACGGATAGACAGGTAGATAGATAGATAGATAGATAGATAGACAGATAGATAGATAGACAGGGAGACAGCTAGACAGATAGACAGATGAAAGAGAGAGAGAGAGAGAGGGAGAGAGAGATAGATAGATAGATAGATAGATAGGTAATTAGATGAAAGAGAGAGAGACAGATAGATAGATAGATCGATAGATAGATAGATACAGAGAAGATAGGTTGGTAGGTAGGTAGATAGTCAGAGACAGAGAGAGAAAGAGAGGAGACCTCAAGCACCTTTCAGTCCATCAGTGGCTTCGCTCTGCCATCCCTGATTCACAACAACCAGCCTCTCCTATAGGTTTCCTAT